>JACCDO012403719.1_pt1 | contig 31543 bp, 37 predicted proteins | sample 7446101 | NCBI WGS metagenome assembly JACCDO01 (sample SAMN15323440, study PRJNA562643) | freshwater metagenome | isolation source: river surface water | place: USA:Blue River Watershed | collected 2017-08-16
CGCAGGTCTAACTTCGTAATCTGTATTTCACTAGACATTCGGGTATATTATACACAGCGCCATATTTTTCTAGCAATTTTATTTCCAAGTCTCGGTCTTCATGACCATTCTCGATTTCGCCATAGTTGCCTATGGCGAGAACCGCCGACCGCTTCAAACAGAGTGTTGGATGATTCATGAACCAGTTGGGGTTGGGTTCTGGTTCCGCGCTGTGAATTACGGGCGGGTGATTTGTCCTACTCATACCATCAAACGTCACGATGTCCGTGCCACAAACCACACAATCGTCATGTGCGTCCATGAATTCGAGCTGACGCTTTAATCGGTCTGGTAACATCGCATCATCGGAGTCCATGCGGAAAATGAGTTCGTGAGAGCATTCGAGGATGCCTTGACGGAGAGAACGACTTATGCCATAATTCTCGGCACGCCGTATATACTTCACTGTTACAAATCGACTTGTTCTCTGGAATCGCGCTAGTTCCTGTTCCAATTCAACGGTTGCTTCGTCAGACGAACCGTCGTTTATCCATACGAGTTCGATTTGGAATGCCCCGTTTTGCGTTCGAATCGATTCCAAACACTCGCGAATATATTCACGTTTTGTATTGTAACTCGGTATCAACATCGAAACCCAGCGCGTAGGTTCTGGAGGGAATTCGAGCGGCAGCGGTGCGGGTTTGTCATATAAACTCTTGGTATTTCCCCATATTTGGTGCGCATAGACTCGCTTGTGACCGATATAGGTAACGCCGGTGAAATGGACTGGAATAAAATAGAAGCTCGGATAAACAGTGAAATCGCGATACTTACCATTACCAAGCAGGCGCGTGAGTAGCCCCGGTCCAACAGTGAACCATGCGCGTTTGGTCGTGTCGATTGGACTGCCGCGAATCTGGTCGATTGCTGCGCGGCAGAGCGGATATCCGGGAACAAATCCCATAGTTCCAGTTGCCACGAGACCTTTACGAACGGTCTCATTCTCGAACCCGGCGAATGCGGTTCTCGCTAGAAACGTATCGTCGAATGGCTCTACACAAACGGAATCGGCATCTACAAAAATGCCGCCGTATTTATGTAGTATTTCCCATCGATAAATGTCAGCCTTTCCATTGATTTCGGGCATAGCGTCAATCTGCTCGGCGCACTCGGAAACAAAACCTCGGGCCTGTAGCTCGGACTCAGACCAACGAATATATTCAAAATCAGGGTGCTTGTCGCGCCAAGTGTCCATCAAATGGGTCGGGGGCGGCTTTGGACCAATCCATATTTGGTGGAGTATTCTTGGAATGGGCATACACGTATATATTTATCTACAAATATGTACATGATTCTTTTATGTTGGTTTCTTTAGAGCTCTAATTTCTTCGCGTAGCTCGTCGATCTGATCCTGTAAACTACGGAACGTTAGGCGGGCGTTCATTTCTTCGGCGGACATCTTTGTATCGGGATCCAGCGAAGCAATAGGCGCAATCGAAGCAATAGGCGCAACCAAATCATTCGAGTCGAACATAGGCATAGGCGACTGCTTCATCTGTTGGAGCATATATTCAATCGTTTCCTTATTGAGTTGCAACAAGTCATCGCGATTGAGAACTCGGTGTGAATTCTGGTGATAAAACCGCGCGATTGTCTGTTTAAATCGTTCATCCGCGTCCGGTTTCTCAGCAAATCCTTTGGCTTTGTTTATTGTTGTCCAGAGAACCCGTTGGTTTTCGGGGTGAATATAGAGTGACATTTGTATATCGGTATTAGTTAGTTGTATTTAAACCCTTGACATATTTAATCGCTTTTTTTATTTTTGCTTTTTTTGTTGTTTTCGTGGATACTCTCGGCTTACGTAGTATTCCTTTAACAACGTATTTTGGTGTGACTGTGCTTTCGGTTTTTGACGCGACTTCGCTTTGGTTTCTCTGAGCTTCGCCTTCTACTTCACTAGTTTCCAAAATTTCTCTTTCTGCCGGATTAACTTCAGTATTTCCTTCAGCATAATCCGCTGTCATATATTTCACATACGGCTTTATATCCTGGTATCCATTTATTCCGGCTGGTTTGCGAGGTATAGTATTTCCCCCCTCACCCGCAATCCAGCGTAAGTTATAACCAGCATCAGTGATATAATCTGTGTAATCCATTCCGTAATCTTCTACAAACACGCGCTTTTGGAAGGTCTTATCGTCCGGATTCTTCCATACATATAGCGCTACCTTCGATTCGCGACCGCCTTTTAATTTACGTCGGCGCGTCTTCCGTCGTTTGACGTTTCGTCGTTTGATTGTTTTACCCATATTGTATATTATAATATGGATAAATTATTTGTTGAAATACTTGTCTCGGAGTTCGGCAACATGTTTGTCTGGAATACGGTCTTTCTTAAAGTATTGTATCTTGCTCTTTGCACATTCCAGTGGTGCCCCGCCGCTAGTTTTTCCAGTTAGCATGGTAATAATGAAATAGAGCGCATACATGCCACATTCCGAGCTACCATACTGATGCTCCATGGGCGCATTCTGGATAAATCGCAATTTGAATGGCGCTTGTTTCCGAATACGCTTGACCAGCGCCCTCACTTCTTTGGGAGCCGGATCGCCGGCACTGTCTAAGAAAAATATGAGATTCTCGTCGGCGTCTACGAACATCGAATTCCAGTGTATTCCCGGCTTACCATGTTTGGCTAAATTAAACACAAACCCAAACTTAGTTTTTCCCTGTTTCATCTCTTCATTGATGTCGAATTTACAGAATTCTTCCTCTACGCAGCTACCATTCTTCAACTTATGGTCGAAATCCATATATGTCGCGCCGATGAATTTGAAATTTGGATATGTATCCTCATATTGCTTGAGAACATCTTCCATATCAAAATTTGACACCCATTCGCGCTTATTCTTCCTCCAAGAACTCGGTTGTTTCGGGGAGAACAACACATCTTTGATCTGTTCTTTCAATCTATCATCGCCAATTTGACCGATAAAACATTCCTCACTAGTACAGGTAGGCAGACGCTGATGGAGTTCTTCCAAAATTTGATTTGGGTCGGTCGAGCTGATTGGCTGTGAGCTATGATATTTATTATATTCCTCCTTAATTTTTAAAGCGATGTCCGGAGTAATACACGAGTCCTCTACGATTTGTTTCCCAGCAACAAATGGACTACAGTTGAGTTTTTTGAATGTTTTCCGACGACCGTGTGATTTTTGTTTATTTTTGTATGTTTTCGATTCCGGCATCTATATATATATTACGCATACTTTTTTTTAGCACCTTTCCCCCAGAACGAATGGACTGGGGTAGAAGCGATAGAAGCAAAGAGGACATCTTCATCTTTGTCTTGACCATAGTCATTCTGTCCAAAATCAGGGTCTCCCTCGAGCTCCTTCATTTCAAAGTAACGGAAACAAGTCTTCGCATACTGAACGAACATTTCATCCATTTCGGTTGTTTTCTGTGTCTTCGGATTCGAACAGTATTCTTCCGTCAAGCTCAGTATTTGATCGCTATATTTCGCCAATTTATCGGAGAACTCGGTAATTTTCCTATGCTTTTCAGGATCAGCTGATGCTATATATTTATTATATTGGTTCTTGTTAATTAGAAGCTCGAGCGTTATTTTATCGATATATTCCGACGTGCTCTTACTGGTCTTTGGTTCGGTCGTGTCTGTTTCTTGGTCCATTATACTATAACAACATATAAAAACAACTCTCTATATTGTCATGAATAAAGAAAATTGAAAAGAATTATATTTTCTTCTTTTTATTTTATAATATCTATAAAATAAATGACACCAACTGCCGAGCTAATGGAACGGGTTATAACCATGTATAACATGGACAAAATCGAATATTGGTCCCACAGTCATATGGTGAATCATGGACTTACCGGCGTTCCTTATATGAAACATTACTATAAGATTGATGTATGTTCTCAAGTTCTGAGTTTTTATAAATACTATTTTCCGGATGACGAAGATGACTTTTATAGATATAAAGATACCGATTAACGAAAAAATGTATTAATTTAGTTGCTATCGCACCCGCTCCTCACAATTACATCACCTGTATGCGCATAAACAAACTCATTTTCCTTTTATTTTTTCTGAATTACGATTTCCATATCAAACTCGTTAATTGGCTCGATGAATGAGTTTCTTACGTTCGCGAAGAACGCATAATCCTCAACCGTTTTATCCGAACAGAACACAGAGTCGAACATGTCAATGGCATTTTTTTTGTCGCCGAACTTATAATCGAAATCGATGTTGCCGCTACGAATGTGGCGCAAACACATGTACATCTGGACAAGCACATTTTCACGGCCAAGTCTGCCAGCTAGGTAGCGCTCAAACATGTGGATGAATTCGGGCTCGTTCGCGCGTTCTATTAGATGCTTAGCCACTTTCACTCGGGTCTTATCAATCTCCACAATTGCGTCGATCACTGCGCGCTTGAATTCATAGATATTATTCTGCTTCTTCTCAAGCCTCCTCTCTTGTATCTTGTCGTACTCCTCATCCTCATAATCGCTGTCTTCTCCCCCAACATCTATCAGTTTATGTAAGACCCCATTTTTCACACAATTGAACATACACATGATAATTCCACCAAGCTCCATCACACTATCAATGTAGCACTTATTTAAGAACTCTTCACTCGTGAAGTCGCGGTTAAATTCGGACTGATTCACCTTTTTGAAAATATCATGCGCTCTCCACAATTTCACCTTCATATCGAAGGTTCCCCTCATCTCGACAATACTGTCGAAATACTGCTTCTCGTTAATGAATGACCTGGACATGTTTTGATTTTGGTGTTGTTTATAAAAGTAACAACAAAATTAATCAATTTTTGCTTATTTGCGTTTGTGTAAAAGATGTAAAAATTTGCTATTGTAATATATGATGAATAATGAATGCGTTATCTGTTTTGAACCAGTGTCTAAGATTGACTATCACATAGTCGAGTGTGAATGTAAATATACAGTACATACCGAGTGTATCTCGAAATGGAATGAAAAATGTTTAATGTGTAATAAGCCTACAAAATCCGGTATGACTGCTGTTGTTATCCCAAATAGACGTGAAGTCATTTTAGAACGAATGATAATATGTGCTGCTTTATGTGTTACAATTTGTTTTTTATACATTGTTACAAAAACTGTTCGGTTTTCCAAGTAAAAACGGGTTTAATTTCACTTCCGTTGAATGTCAATAGCCTTATATGTTTGTAAATTCGTAGTTATTTTCGCATATTCTCCGCAAGGGCCGCAGTGGTCTTCGTTAGACATATCGATCTTCTTGTCTAGTTTGACAGCGCAAGTTTCTGAGCTCCATCGACCAAGTGGCCTAGGTGCTTCCTTCGTGACGAACTTGGAGAGGTAACTAATGATGGCGCGCTTCATGATGTATTGCGTTTTTAAAACCCCGTGATTTTACAAATCAATTTTTAGATCACATAATGCCAATGCGTGTGCCGTCTTTTATTTGTCAATGCGTTTATAGTGCGTTTATAGTGCGTTATTTTTTCGTTATTATATTATTTTAGTATGTTATATGGGCACTACAGTCGAAGATAAATCGTTAGATGCTATTTTAGAAAAATGGAAAGATGCCAACGACGGCAATGATTTTATAGCTAAATTGGATGAACTATATCAGCTGTATCCGAATAAAAATGAACTTGTCAAATGTAATTTTGGGATAAGAACTGCTCAAAAAGAAGTGACTGTCAATAATTTGGACTACGGTTCTCCAAGGTATAAAGAACTGAAATCCGAATTTCTAGAATACGAATATAAACGATTTAGGTTACCTAATTATTCTTCTTTTGAGAATACTGTGAGAGAAAAACTTACGGAATTGTTACCTGACGAACTCAAAGAACTACCAGACAACGGCTATAAATATGTCATGAGTAACGCTATGCATGGGTCAAGGCTTTATCACCATATAATAACCGATGAAATATTAGATTATGGTTTGGATGGTATATATTCAACCGAAAAAGCTGTATTGAGTGATGTAAAACCGTTGATTCGAACTATTTTGAAAAATATGTTGAAAGAGTTTTATAGAGTTTATGACGAACTATGTGTGCCAACATACTTAGAAGAGGAGCGCGAATTCGCGTTACAGCGTCAAGCCGACCTACAATATTTCAAAACCGAAACTTTTCCCGTTGCTCCAAGTTTGGGGTCGATGAGTCCGGCAACATTCGCGAATTAAACCGTTATAAAATGTGTGTTTCTTGTTAGCATATATGATAATAAGAAATAGTATATAATTTTAATTTTTATTTATTAGTTGCCTTCCTTGTTTTGGCATCCGCTTTCTCCTGCGCCTTCCTTGTCTTAGTTTATGCTTTCGCTTGCGCTTTCTCCTGTGCCTTTCTCGTCTTAGTTTCTGCTTTCGCTTGCGCTTTCTCCTGCGCTTTCCGTGTTTTTGTTGCTGCTTTCTCTTGTGCCTTCTTATCTCTCACTTCCGCTCTCGCTTGTGCCTTTCTCGTCTTGGCAGCCGCTTTCTCTTGTGCCTTCTTATCCCTCACTTCCGCTCTCGCTTGTGCCTTCCTCGTCTTGGCCTCTGCCTTCGCTTGCGCCTTCGCATTTGCTTTCTCCTGTTTCTTGGATTGACGCACCGCGATTTTATCGGCAATCTCGATGCGTTTTTCCTCGATCTGCTCTTCCGTGCGTTCGGTGTATTTCGTCATGAGCCCTTTCAGCAAATCTTCCTTGATTTCCTCTTTATAATCCTCCTGCTGCCGCATGAACTTACGTAACTTCTTATCAGCTCGCTGGAATTCGCGCTGATGCGCTTTCTCTTCTCTAAGCTTCAATTTTAAATTATTCTTCAGTGTTTGCATCTGTTTCTTCTTACGCTTCTCCATTTTTTTCTTTGTTATGTTCGCCTCCTCAATCCGCTCTTTCAGTATCTTATTATATTCTAACCCTCGTGCCTTCATAGTCTTTTGATGTTCCTTGATAACTAGTTTAACCACACTTCGTTCCAAGTCAGATAGGTTCGTTTTCAACATCTTTTTCATTCCATGGAGTTTGTTTTTGTATCCATCCATAGTTATCGCCAGTAGGTTCTCCATTTCGGCGATTTTCTCGTCTTGCTCCCGAATAGCATCTATATATGGAATAATTGTCGGATGCTTCTCCGCAAGTTCGTCAAATGACTTGGAATCATGTATCATCTTCCCACATTTCGATCGCAAATTGTAATAAATGCCTTGTTTGAATCTCAAATATTCTGGCGATTTGGCGTCGATTCGATCGGATATTTGCTTCAGGTTCTCCATCTTAAATAGTTTTTTATTCGTAAGTTCTCCGCGCATAGCTTTTATCTCGTCTTTGATTTTGTCCATCTCCTCTTTGGCTTCCTTAACCAGCTCCCGCATGTTTCGCCTGGCAATCGTCCTACACTCCTTTTTCATATCGGCCCTGTCAACGCATTTGGCTTTGATTTCTTTAAACCGATTCACATCCAAGTCCGAAATGATTGTTTTGTTGGTTCTCTCTATCTTCGCTTTCAGTTCTAGAATACCACTATTCATGAGATCCCTAGTAGACCGCTTATCATACGTGAGAACATCGTCGAGTGCCACCATAGGTGTAGTAATCTGCTTGATAACGGGTATGGCGAATTGTCGCGCATCCTTCTCGCGGTTCAAATAACTGACACATCCCGCGATATCATCCTTGTATTTACTATCGGGGAGGAATTTGCCAGTTTCGACATCGAGATACAGTTTGGCAAAATCCTCGAAGTGCGTCGGCATCTGTTTTTCCGGCTCGCGACATAGGTTCAACAGCTGAACTAGTTCCATCGGGCTAGCGGTGATAGGCGTGGCAGTCATCATCAATAGGCGAACAGAGTCGGCTCCAGATACTATATAGGAATTCATTATGGCTTTATGTAACGCGGCCATATCGGGTTGTTCCAGCGAGGATAGACCAGCGCCGCCATATAATTTCTGTGCCTCGTCGATTACCAAGAGGGTCTTACGTAGTGGGTCGATGGGTCCATTGATTTTAACCAGGGTATCATAGAGTTGATTTTTCTGATCCACCAAATTAGTGAATTGCTTATACGACATAGGGCGAATGCGCCAGGACTTAGAGAGAAGCTTCATTCGTTTCGGTTGCTCCGATGGAATCGCAATTTCACCGGCGGACAACTTAGCGCGTATGACTTCGTGGCATACCTGATCGAACATATTTTTCCATATATCATTCTTCAGCGTCGCGCGAGTTACCCATAGGACCGTATATCCCTCCTTCTCAAACTGGTTCGACGCAACGGAAATAGCGGAACATGTTTTACCTGAGCCCGTTGAGTGCCATAGGAGCATTCCCTTGACTGGGTTAGCAGGAACAAAATAGTTCTTTAGGAAATTCTGAGTGGGAGTGAGACTGATAGCGCTCCCGGCCACCGATGGCTTTTCGCAAAGGTTCTCCATTTTCACCGGTTCCCAGGCATATTGACTGTAATCGACTTCGGACTCTTTGGCTCCACCAACAATATTATGTATATTTCGCGTCAATTTATTATCAACCGCCCCGGCAATCGTTTCGTTCTCGAGCTCGCTAGTAAATGTATGTAGGCGCATATCCAAGTTCATCGCTTTCATATAGAGCCCGAAAGCAGTGCCAATGCCGCCCATCAGCTCCTTTGGAATCGTCATATCATATAAAAACACATTCAATCGCCAGCCAAATGTCGGGTGGAACTGGAGACCCTTCTGCCCGCACGTGCGCGTTCCGCGCCCGATAATCTGTTTCATGTCCGACATCATTAGCTGCGGTTCGAATACATGAATATATTTAATATCGAACAAGTCAATGCCCTCCTTGAATCCACTATCCATTATGATAAAGCGCACGTTCTCCCCATAGATATTATCTGGGCGCTCATTGAACTTCGCCAACATAGTCTTTTTAATCGCAACGCTCAGCGTCTGGTCAAATATAGCGGCAGTTGTCAATAGATAGAATGGGTTGGCTAATTGACCTGACAACAGTTCGATTTTACCAAACTTCTTTTTAGCATTCTCACTCGCACGCGTCGCACCATATCCTAGTGTATATCCTTTAGCAACCATTGCCGATGCGAGTGGTTTTGGAAAATCGGTGAAAATAAAGTGTTTGAACTGCTTGCCTTCCTCACGCTGGTCCCGTTCATCTAAATTCCTGATATTCTTCAATAGCGCTTCTGCTTTCGGAGAAAAAATAGAAAGATCAAATGGCGCGCTAGGTATTTGGCCCTCTTCAGGGTCAATTAAATTCGGCTGTTTAGACCAATTCGACCTCTTTCTCACACAGACAGGATTATATACGACATTCGAATCAGTTTTAAGCAAGCCCTCGATTTGATTGATCTTATCTATATTATTTGTGGGCCTCCAATCAGCTTCTTCCTCATCGTCAGAACGAGATTCGGTATCAGACTCTAATATAGGCGTCGGCTCGGAATCAGTGAGCGACGCAGACGAATGTATCGAATTTGTAAGCGTTTCCCAATCGGAATCCGAATTGGATCGACTCATCGCTATATTATATAGTATTATAACATTTTCTTGGCATATGATATAAATGTCATTGATATACACAGGAGATCCTACTAGTCTTGGCGGCGGAGACGCCGGCACATCCGTAAAGCAAACCAAAATCAACGCGCGTGGTGGCGAGCAGGCGCTCGCTCGCAAGATCCTAACTAAATCGTGGAATACTGCGTATGCGGTGGGTGAGGTCAATGAGACGCTACCCGTAATTGGGCAATTCCGTTTAGTGAACAATTTAGGTGATTTCTTACATCGCCAGAACTACTCGTGTGGCGGTTCCAACCAGATTCGCTCTAACAAGCCCGGACTTCGTTCTATCTCTGGTACCATTCCGCAGAACTGCGATAGCTCCGGCATTCCAGCGTCATCGTGCAACCCCAAGTTCGTGCCCGATTCCTCGGATTACATGCGCTACAAGAAACAGCGCGCGATGAATTTGAATTACAACGACACTAAGTCCGGATAAACTTTCGCAGATTATTATATATGAACCGTTATTTAGTCGAATTTATTAGCACACTTTTTTTCGTTTATGTGATTCTTGCCACTGGTAATCCTCTGGCGATCGGCGCCGCGCTCGCGCTCGCGATTACACTAGCTGGACCCGTCTCCGGAGGACACTTGAACCCCGCTGTCAGTGTCGTCATGGCAGCTGCTGGAAAGTTAGAAGTCAGCGAACTAGCGGGATATGTCACTGCTCAGGTTCTCGGAGGGTTGGTCGCGCTACAGATCTATAAGAGATACCAGCTTTAGATTTATGAATATTACAAATATTTATAAATTATATACAAACATGGCAAAAACGAAAAGAAACATAAAGCGGTCAAATCGCAAATCCAGGAGGGTTTTGATGAAGAACCTCAAGAAACGCGTTCGAGGCGGATTTCCTCTTTCTACGCTAACCGTTGCAGTTTTGGGTGCTCTATTCGGACTTGCCAAAGAAAAAGATTTGGTGCCTGAACAAAAAACGGAGGTCGGTCCTAGCGAACAATTTGAAATACTAAATAAAATTGGCGATGAAGGTATAACTGAATTATTACAAGAGAAACCGGACGTAGATGGATATGATAAGGATATTGTCTGGGATAACTTCGAATGGAGCGACTTCGTTAATAGCAAGGATACTGACACCGAATATCTTAAGAAGATGAAAGCCGCGAAAGAAGAAGAAAAGATAAAAGCTGCAATGGAAGAAGCAGCGAATAAAGGCAATCTGGACAAAACGGTAGCGGATACTGAGTTTTAGACCACATTCGATTACACTTTTACAAATAATTCCTGGTTCATGAAGTTCACTGACATCAGTTTCTTACCGACGGAATCAACCTGGACTCCGTCAGGTAAAGGAACGTCACAGTTGTTTGAGCCTTTATGGCACAAACTTTGCCGTCCAATAGGTCGCATCGCTTGGTTTGGTCCAAGCATTTTTATTGGGCCACATTTCATTATATTCACGCACATATAATGTAATCGGTTTTCCTATATGTTTTGCGCAATAATCTACGAAATCCATTCAATTCTGTGGAAACATCCGAAACACCATTCGACGCGCGTTTAGAGAGCCTTTGATGGTTCCATCCGTTGCTCTTTCGATAGGCGCCTACGTGTCTTATTAGTTCCACCCGCCCGCTTACATCCTTTGTATGGAGCGCATGAAGATCGCATCGTAAATCCTTTTGGCTTGGCACACTGTTTTCGCGTAAATCTTCGCGGCAAATCAAACCGTTTACCATCCGACGTTCTCTCACATGTTTTAGCGTTTTCCGGGTGATTACAACACGACATCTATATTATAATAAACAAATATATTATTTATCTATACGTCCAGCGTTTCCATCATGGAATAATGTCCATTCACGCGCCCCTTCCTCAAATAGCACGGGTCCAACACGTCAATCACTTCCCTACTTTCATTACTCGTCAATATAAAGAGAACATTCCTATAAAGAATCAAGTCATCCATAAATGTATTATATGTGCTCTTGTTATATACGCATGTTGTGATATTCTTATGTCGTGGTATCGTCTCGCCATGAACATTCCGTATTAACGTATTTACTTCCTCTATAAGAATAATTGTCGGAGCCTCATCCGTTGGCTCGGAATCGCGTAATACATGTTGAATCGTGTCGCCGGGTTCGGTGGGATTGAATGTATGACATAGAGTGCCATTCAGCTGACTAGCTACCAGTAATCCTATAGTGCTCTTACCGGCGCCACTCACGCCATGTATGAAAAATACACCGCGACGCCGCTTCCCAAAGTTCTCGCAAATCTGGTCAACAATACCGCTCTGCTGCCCTTTCGGCGCCAAGTCGCGGATATCGATTCGCATGCGTGTATACCAAATATTTGTATAGGACCCAGTTCGCAAAAAAATAGTAATTGACTTCGGCGGCGTCTTTATTTGCGTTTCCGGATTCGTGTCAGAAAACGATATTGCCGTTTTATCTGATTCCGAGATTTTCAAAAAATAAGACGGCGTCGCAATCATATGGATTTCCGGCGACACCCCGTCAAATGACTCCATATAATGATAGTAACCGGCGCATCGCCAACCAATGAAATAACCTGATGGATAATAATTCCCACACTGAAATAGAGTAATCGTATTCACGGTTGCCTTTTGTAGTGCTTTCGAAATGGTCCGTGTCTTTTCATCATCTTTCCGGATAATATAGTAATTCAAACCAATCAGACGAAATAATAGAAGAAATGGTGTCATTAATGGCGTGAAAAATGATGCCAATCCAAAACCAGCGGTTATTATCGCGAAGCATGACATCATCCATCAACTGGTTATATACGTGCCAATGTGTGTATATTGGTTTATACAATAATAAAATAAAGCCTGTCTATCTATTATAGATAAAATGAATGAATTGTCTGGAACTTACAATTCTACGTCCGGATTCAAATTACCTTTCGAGATTGGTCTAGTTTCCGAACGATATTTAATTTGTTTAGATGGGAGAAGCAAAGGAATTGCTGGCGCTACCAGTGGCCGAGCTCCAGGGTGGAATGGCGCGATTGGAACCGCGTTCTTGGTTACAGCAGACGAATTTGAACATTTTAAGTTGAATGTTCTTGATAAAAATGTTGAATGGCTACTCGGGGATGGAAAGATCGTCCCTGGAGTCTGGACGAGTTGTGGACCGCTAATCATATAATTTATCTTTGTGCGGTTTTGATTTTCCAAATCTTAAAAAATTGATTAGAATTTTTTGCGAACTAAATTTTTATAAAATATCTCGTTTTATAAAAATGTCTCGTTGTTGTGTATGCTTTAATGAAATACAAGAATTAAGTAATTGGGAATATCAATGTCAAACGTGTAGGGATGGTATTATATGTTATACATGTTTTAATAACGTGACGAATCGTAGAAAATGGAATTTATTGCGCCATTCAACGACTATAAATGATAACAAGAAAATTTTACGTTGTCCATGTTGTCGCCAAATAAATTGGAAACATCTTCATAATGAAATCGTGAATAATATGTATCTTGATATTGAAAATAAATACAAACGTGGTATTGCTACTTTAGCAGAACATGTGTTTTATCGCAATTGGTGTAACATAGAAAAGGATGATGATATATACGATGATTATAGAAATGATGAAGATAGTGATGATGATAGTGATGATGATAGTGATGATAGTGAAGAGGGTGACATTACATCGAAAGAAATTAAAATAAAAGATATAGTTAAATTAAAAACAGAAAAGGGAAAAATAATCAGGGTTGTTGTGATTGAAATTTTACAAAACGAATATATAGGCGCAGTACTATCATTTTGTTCAGAATATAAATTTTATGACACTTTATCATTTACTAAAGATGATATCGCATTTACTAAAGACTATGTCGCATAAAAATAAATCGATACGTAAATAATAAAAAAGAATAAATGGCTGATAATTTTATTTTATTTTAGTCTGTGTAATGTAAAATAATACTATTCAACAGAATAAAACTAATAATGACTTTTCTATCCTTTTACATGAAAAGCATTAATACCAAAAAAAACAGGATGCAACTTAATCGCTTCTTCTAATGTCATATGATCAGGAAACTCGATATTTTCATTTTGGTTATATACTGTGAGTTGAGAGGGTTGTAGATGTTGATACCATTCAGAAGTACGCACGAGGTTTTTCTTTAAGTCACCAATCGTGCGTACTTCTGAAGGGAACCCTATGTTCCTATCAGACCTTCGAGAGTATGTAGGAATAGAATGTACTACATGACGTTGATTACCTACTTGACCATAAGAATCGACAATATAGTTTGTGTAATTAGTATATTCCCTAACCCAATACCAATTATGAGACATAATTATTATTATATATTAACCTAACTTTAAGTTAATATATTAATTTTTATATTTACACCCTTGAAGATTTTAGAACTTGTAAAAATGACACGATTTTTAAGTGTTTTTTCACTTTTCATTAACATCAAAAACGAGAAAAATCGTTTTTTATGAAAAACTAATAATTACGAGAATCATATATAATTATTAAATTATGTGTAATTATTTTGGGTCTATATCACAATTAATTCCATGTTTTTCTATACTTTTGTCTATACAATTATTTAGTTTTTGCGTATAATCTTTGAATCCACTAAAATACATTTTCTTGATTTTTTTGTGCTCTATCATTAATTCGGTTCTCTCCATTCCAATCTTTCTGCCATGTGCGTGATTGGTTGCAGTCGCAATAGCCTCTTTCACCGCTGGATATGGTTGGGTTAAATATGATGATTCCAGTTCAGTTTTTAGTGCCATTTTGTTTTCATATTTATTCTTTTGGTATTCCAATGAGTTTTCCAAAAGTATAATATTTTCATCCATCGTGTTAATATCATCATCACTAATCAATTGCGATTTAATTCTGTCCTTAATTTTGCGAAGAAATGAAATCCATTCGATTCGTTTCTTTTCAAGTTCATCGTTTGGTGCTTGTCGTAAAAGTCCAGATGTTTCAAGTTCATTCAGCGCCTCAATATCATTCAATATAGTTTCACAACACTCGGCTTCTGTTATAATGCGTTCAATTGTTGGAATTGATGGAATCATTTTTTCTTCCCAAAACTTTTTAGTTAGTGCGATTCCCATTTTTTCAAGTTCAATAAATTTTAAGTCACTTTCGACCATTCTATTCATCATAAGCTCCATTTCTTTCCTATCAAGATCAAGTTTAGCAAAATCCTCCTTATCCTTCTTAGTTGCTTGCCTTTGTATTCGCGTTGTGATAGCAGGGTTTGGTCTGCTCCAATTTAAAACAGGCAGTTTTTTGTATAATTCATCTATTTGACTCTGTGATTTAGCAAACGCTAAATATAACTCTTCAATCCGTTTCGTGGTATCCATTCGAAAATGTATTAGAATATGTCAGGTTATGTTTAAATCAATTGTTTCATAATTTATACTGTCGTTTGGTTTTTCTGTTGAGTTTCTGTTTTGATTTTTTATTTCGACTTGTTTTTCGCCTTCCACCATTCTTTGTTAACTTCCGTTTTTTTCCGTTTTCTTCTTCACCATTATTCTTAGGTATTGTACCAGTTAAAAAAGACATCGTATGATTCTGTAAATCTAGTGGTAATTCCTCTATACGTCGTCCAAGTTCTGTAGAATCAGATACATAATTATATGGATCGTTTCCATATAATGTATTCTTTCTATTTATTGCAGCTAATGTAGCATACGCGGTTGATGTTAAATCTTCCCAAATAATCGCGGTATTGTCCCAACTTCCTGACACGATTCTCATCTTTTTAATTGCGACGGAGGTAACAAAACTAGTGTGTCCCGTTAATGTTTGTTCCAGATCTCCAGTCACAGCATTCCATATCTTGACAGTCTTGTCATTGCTGCCGGAGACGACTCTCGTTCCGTCGATCGCGACGGAGGTCACCTCTTTGGAGTGTCCATGTAACGTATGTTCCAAAACCCATTCATTATTGTCATCTAATTTCCATATCTTGACAGTATTGTCATTGCTGCCGGACACAATTCTTTTTCCATCGAACGCGACGGATGTCACAGACCAAGAGTGTCCCCGTAACGTCTGCTCCTCAACTCCAGTCTCAGCATTCCATATCTTGACATTTCTGTCCTCGCTGCCGGAGACGACTTTTGTCCCATAACATGCGACGGAGTTCACAGTACCATTGTGTCCTGTTAAAGTTTTCTCTTCATCAGTCTTAACATCCCAAATATATAATCTCTTATAAGGAGGGCTCCCGTGCGCGCCCCCTAACACGATTTTTTCTCCGTCTGGGCTGAACGCAACAGATTTCAACGAACCATAACGATGATGAAGATTTTTCTCGGGTTTTTTATCATTGTCGGCGTTCCAGATTTTCACTGTCCCGATTCTGTCGGCCCATGGTGTACCATTTGGAATTTCTTTAATAGTTCCTGACACTATTTTCGTTCCGTCGGGGCTGAACGCAACAGAGATAACCTCTTCATTTTGAAGATTTAAAGTCCTCTCCAAATTCCCATTCGCAGCATTCCAGATTTTTACAGTACTGTCGGCGCTGCCGGAGACGACTCTCGCACCGTCAGGGCTGAACGCAACAGAATTCACAGTTTTAGAATGAGACAATCTTTTAGATAACCTAAATACCATTATATAATATAATATAATATTTTTTATATTTGTGTGTATGTTCGCAGTAAGCATAAATAAATCCGGCAATTATGACCATATTCTTAGTTTTACAAAACAACTTGTTTCTTTGTTGGTATCATAATTGGTAACAACAAAGAATAATTATTCAAAACTCGGCATTGAACTCGAAAATATCATCGTCCTTCTTACAGTTCGTCATAGCATACTCCGAGTTGGTGCGCTCGAAGAAGTTAGTCTTCGTCTCCACACTAATCAGCTCCATAAACTCGAAAGGGTTATTCGATCCATAAATCTTATCGTAACCGAGCTGGAGGCACAAGCGGTCCGCCACAAATTCGACATACTGCGACATCAGTTTAGAGTTCATGCCAATCAGGCGGCAGGGCAAGGACTCCGTAATGAACTCTTTCTCGATCTCAGTTGCCTCCCTAATAATCTCCGTCGCACGTTCCTTATTCACCTTCTTACGCAACTTGCTATACAGCAAAATTGCGAACTCGGTATGTAGCGCCTCGTCACGCGAAATAAACTCGTTGGACAGCGTTAGACCCGGCATCAAGCCACGCTTCTTGATCCAATAGATAGACGCGAAGCTACTGCTGAAGAAAATGCCCTCGACGCACGCAAACGCGATCAGACGCGATGCGAAGGATGCGTCATCGTCGCCAATCCACTTCTGCGCCCACTGCGCCTTAACCGCAATACACGGGTAGTTATCGATAGCCTGGAATAGCTTAAGCTTCTGCTCCGAATCCTTGATATAGGTCTCGATGAGAATCGAATACATCTCCGAATGAATCGATTCCATCGCCGACTGAAAACTATAGAACGCTCGCGCCTCGGATGCCTTGACATCATTTAGGAAACGCATCGAGATATTCTCCATAACAATTCCATCGCTTCCGGCGAAGAACGCCAGAGTCATTCCGATGAAATGGCGCTCGTCGTCGCTCAGACTTGCCCAGTCATTTAGGTCCCTAGACAAATCGACCTCCTCCGGTCGCCAAAACGAATCTACCTGGCGCTTGTACATCTGATACATATCATCATATTGAATGGGGAATAAGGTGTAGCGTCCAGCAGACTCGGATAGAATTGGCTCGTCGGTGTCATTGTTAGACATTGTTCTAAAGTATATAAGATGCCGATATAATTATATAACAGGCAATAGGTTTAAGCCTTTTATACATAGTTATTACCATAATACATAACAATTTATTTACACATATTTAACGAATTTTAGCAAGATGCTGTATCTAACTTATTGTTCATTTAGACATATAAAATATTTTTATATATTATAACAGTCGATGAAGGCACCGGTAATTAAATTGTCGTTAAATCACCCAGTTGTTCTCTATTTTGTTTTATTGGTAGCGCTAGGCAATTTATTGTATCTATCCGTTGCCGGAAAATACGAATTCGTTGCGATTTTTTTAATGATCGGATTCATTACGTCGTTTTTCAGCAAGAATATGACGGTCATAATGGTATTGGCGCTCGTCGCTACCAGCGTGATTCAGTTTGGCAGCGTTGCTGGCATTGAAGGGCTAGAGAACAAGGAGCCCGAGAAGAAGGAGGAAGCGGAGGAGGAAGCGGAGGAGAAGGATGACAAGGAGGAAGAGAAAGAGAAAGAGGAGAAGAAACCGGCAGAAGAGAAGGCACTTGAAAAAGTAGCCGACAAGCAGAAAGATTTAGTTGATAAGATCGAGAAGATGGAACCGGCGCTCAAACAAATCGAATCGTTTGTAGAGCGACTCGGCAAATTCGCCGATTACAAATAAGTAATTTATATACTATTATAATATATTGAATCTATTATAATGGTTCCAACCAATAAAAACGGTATATTCATAGTCACATTATTAGTAATATTATTGTCGCTTCTCTCGTACGCAATCTATTCTAGATTTAATAAAAAGGAGGGATTCGGCTTAGATGACATAGGAAAGTTTTTTAAGTTTATACCCGATATTTTCAATAATGTTAGAAAAATAATAGAATTTATTGGCAAAGTTAACAGATTCTTCTGTTGGCTAGGCGATGTCGTTGAGTGGTGCATAAATACGGTTGCCGCGCTAATTTACTATGTTGGTAACATATTCACTGGGTGTATTTTATTTTACTGGTTCGACATGGTAATGGGCACGATTTGGTATATTTTATATATCTTTTTTTCGATAATTCGGTATGGCAAAGAATTTTCGGATATTTCAAAAGAGATTTCAGAATGGATGGACGCAATTGATGATACATTTTATGAATGGACTGATATGCACTTATTTAAATATTCCGACGAAACGACTAAAAAATGCTACAAATTGAAGTTCGAGGATTTCCCTAAGTGGCCATTTTGATTATTATCTCCGGATTTAATATATAGATATGGGTAAAAAGTGCATTCCAGGCGTTTTATGTATTGAGAATATGACGTTGTTTGTTCTCATACTCATATTACTATTCTCCGTTTATGTCTACATTAAATCGCAGCCAAAGATGACTGGCGGCGGCCACCAGACAACGGTAACTGTGCCGGTTGCTGTTCCTGTCCCAGTTTACGTGAATAACAACGGTTTAGATGATCCGCGTGTGCCTCCGATGAAAACACGGAACGTAATGACGAGTTCCGAATACTCGCAGATCGGCATACTTACCAAGAGTGGTATGATTCTCCCGCTCATGGGTCGGCGCCATATGAATGGGCGCGATAAATGGCAATATTATACCATATCGAACACCGGCGGAAATCTGAATACGAAACTCCCGGTTAGCGTAAAAGGCAAGAGCTGCACTTCCGAGTATGGCTGTGACGAAATGATGAACGGCGATTCCATCTATGTTGAAGGATACAATGATACGTTCAAGGCTACCATATACGAGAACAATGCGTTTAGCTATATTCCGTATTTGTAGGCTTTTATTTTCATGTTATATTTTAGTATAACATGAGTGATGCAATTGGTATCGATGACATTGGAGTTAACATAGTAGGAAATGATACGCAACCTCAAGACGGCGATAGCGAAATTCAAAATGTAATGACAAACGCTAGCAAATTGCTGGGTACTATAATAGCTAGACCCAATGAGAACGATGACCCGCCCACAACAGACGCAATTGAACCAGTTATGCGTCAGTCGGGCGAATTGATTAGCGACATTACCAAACCAGCAACAGATGAGAGCACGGTAGGCGAGGTTACGCCCGACGTTATCGACGATACAATCGAGCCGTTTATGGCGAAGGCTCTTGAATTGATAAACCAGATTATCGAGCCGACGGAAAATGGATTTACAAGAGAGGATTTGCTACGTCTTATTTTAAATAATGTTGTAGAATTAAAGGAACCGTATTCGACAATCGATCAAATAATGGAGGCAGCTCGGCAATTAACTAGCGAAATTACCAAGCAACCCGAATCGGTTGATAATGACAGAACAATCGATCAAACCATGGAAGCCGCTCAGCAATTGGCGAGTGAAATTACCAAGCAACCCGAATCAGTTGATAATGACAGCACGATCGTTCAAACCATGGAGGCAGCTAGGCAATTAGCTATCGAAATTACCAAGCAACCCGAATCTGTTCCAGATACAGAAAATATAATCGATAAAACATTGAAGCAGTCAGTTGATTTATTGGCAGAAATATTGTCACCCGAAGAGGTTGTAGAAACAGGGACGCCATGGAAATTAAGTGGTTTTAAAATGACGAATCCGCTCGCGAACATTACATTTTTCGAAGACAGAGCTAACAGTGAGCATATCGATATTAATGAGTATGACAATGAAAACAATGAAAACAAGATTAATACACATATTAATGGAAACGCTATTACGATTGACGGCGAAACGATCGAACCAGAACATACATGGTGGAAACCGCTGCCGACTCCTCCTACTCCTTCCGACAAAACCGCAGGCGTTTAGCAGAATATATATTTTATCTGGATATACCATATAAAATGTCAGAACAAATACAATATAATTATTATAATACAGTAGCTACCAAAATTGGCGATAATACGTTTATTTTTAGAGGTAAGCGTAATTCGCCGAATTTAGTCCTTCCCAATTCTGATTCATATGTTTCGGCGAAATTGACGATTTTACCAAATGACAGGCTAATCGAAATTGAACATGAACCGATCACCAACTATAACAAACGCGCGATAGTAAGATTCCCGTTAAAATTGGGAACTATCATTGACCCGAATGTCGCTATTGGAGCAAGCCAGGAAATCAATCTCAATACGTTAATTTCCAAATCTATTCGGTTTGATATAGACGATGATGGCAACGTAATTCAACTTGATCCGACCGAGAACTCATCTGTCGAAGGGTTTTGTAGTAAGAAGGATAAAAAAGATTTGAAAAAACAGATTAGTTCGGAAATTGACAGAAAACTGGATGAAAAACTGAATAAACATCTACTAGATACCCCGCATTGTGATTGTAAATCGTCGTCAAATCAAAATGGCACTGGTAGCGGAAATAGAAATAGAAATAGTGGAGGATCCGGTAGCAATATTGTAAGGCCGTCGGGATACATCTCGGCAAATTTTATAGAGGGGTTCAAAGAGGGAAACGCATCAGGTACTGATTGTGTAGCTACAGTTTCGAAAGAAGTGACTGAACATGGCTACGTGTTCAGCACAAACCCCGGCACTGAAAAGTCGATATATCATACTGCAGTTATGGGGGTCATTTGGTTTGTAATATCATTTTTCCTAGGTCGACAAATTGTTGACTGGTTTTATAAGAAAATATGGATGATGTCTGAATCGCATACTCGAGCAGATGGTGGTATGTACATTATGGATCGGAACGAAATATTTGTTTTTACGTTTTTAATTTCGCTGAATGTTATGTTCTGGGGGCTAACTTCGTATAAATATGATACGTTGGGAAAACATTTTGAAGTAATCGCGTATTGGTTTACGATAGCTATGTTCTCATTACTATACTTTGTTTATGACACCCGGCGACCTATAAAAGCTTCGGTGATTGGTGATCGCGAATTGTGGTTCAAACCGGTTTTTCAGTGGGGGGAGGGTTGGAAGGGTTGGAAACCGAAGGCTGTTCTTCCCAACCTGCAGCAAGCAATCTTGGGCGAAGCACCAACTGTTCGGTAAAAAATAAAATATATACATCATTATTTATCTCTTTCTTTTTATTTTTATTACATTCCATTTTTTATATAGTCCCCCAATACCTTACCTTTTGTGCTCGCATACGCGAACTCCCCAGTTTCCTCATCAACTTCTATCGTCGGATAATTTGTATATGACGACAGGAGAGCAAGCCTGGGGTGTAGTTTATGAACCAGCTCGATAAACAGCGGGCGCGTCCCGCGCCTTCCATAGACGCTCGCCGACTCATTGTTTGTCAAGATAACTACCCTGTTTTTGTTGTTTATTAGGCGGTCGATCATTTCGCGAATTGCCGCCAGCCTCTCCGGACCACCCATTATGCTCGTCAAGTATCCATCGACGCCTGCTGGCCAGAATTTGAGAGCCCGCTCGTCATCGAACGAAACTTCTCGCTGGCCTGGCCCGAGTGGAGCATATGAAACTCCATTTAAGCAACTTAGTGTTTCGTCCCAATCGAAAACGAACAACGCATCCGTAATTGGGGCTCCATTTGAGTCAAACCCGATTCGCTGGATCTCGGCCATCGGAATTCCGTTGACGTAATCTCCGATGTTTGTTTGGTAGATGTCTACTTGTAACTGCATGGTAGATAGTCTCTTTGGAACGTGGATACAGGTTACTTGGTCGCCAAGGCGGCGCTTTACGGCGCGAATGTTGGACTGTTCGTCGTCGTAGAAATATACGTGGCTTATTTTTGACATGATTTGTATGATATTGATATCATATAAATAAAACGATTGAAAATGGATCAATTTTATAACGTTGTTTTTCTACATAAGCGACGCACCATGAACATCCTCCGACACCGGCTTGAATCCCGTCTCGACATAATCGGCGGATACCTCGATCGGCGCCATTTTCGCCACAAGGTCCTCCTCCAAAGTCCGCTCAACCGGCGGGTTGAACGACTGCTGTTTCGCATCCACCTTCGGCTGCTCCGGCAGCGTCGGGATGAACCGAACAACGGTGCTCCTGCGAAGAAGCTCATAGGCGGCGAATATAGATAGAACGCCGAGAACCGGGTGCGTATATAGAAGTAAATACGCCGCAACCGCCATAACAACCACGGCACCAACGGGTGTATCAATGAATAAGGAAAGAGCAGGGGGCGTTCTCGGCTGGAATACGATGTATAGAACGAAGATTACAAAGAGAATTACTTCTAAATACGTAGCTTTAATTTTCGACATTATATTTTAGATATAGAAATTTTTATTATCGGGTCATATCCTATAATGGACCAAACCGTCAAGATAAAAATTAAGGTCCTCAAGAAAACACGTAAAAATCAAAATAATGATTTAAAACGAAGTGGCGTTTCTAAACCAATGACCCAACCTAGGCTCAATGAAAAATATATCGAGCTCATGGAAACGCTCGGCTATGTAATGCGCGTCCGAAAGGATGTCATGCGCGCCCGCGCATACGCAAATGCCAAGGAAACGATTGCTGGATTTACGGGTGATATAACGAGTCCCGAGCAACTAAAAGACAAAAAGGGAATTGGCACGACGATTTACCAGAAATTGGTTGATTATACTGCTACAGGAACCTTGCGTGTTCTCGAAGAATCCAAGGATATCGTAGCTAAGAAGAAGGCGATTGATGTGTTCGCTAATATTTATGGTGTAGGCGAGAAGTCCGCGGAGGAGCTGGTTGATAAGGGTATTACTACTATGGAACAGTTGGAAGCACGCAAGACGGAGGTTCTCAACGATAAGCAGCTGATCGGGCTGAAATACTATAATGATATCCTACAACGAATCCCCCGGTCGGAAATCAAGGAATATGAGAAGATTTTCAAGAGCGCTTTTCCTAAAAACATCGAATGCTCGCGATTTGAGATCGTCGGAAGTTACCGGCGCGGGATGAAGAGTTCGGGAGATATCGATGTCATCATAACATCGAGCCATTCTAATGTATTTAAGGTATTTATTGACGAGCTGCTGTCCCGCCAGGTTATTGTGGAAGTCTTGTCGCGCGGTAACTCGAAGTGCTTGGTCGTCGCTAAGCTGCCGGGAGCCCAGTATGCTCGGCGCGTTGATTTCCTTTATACGACGCCCGAAGAGTATCCGTTTTCCGTTTTGTATTTCACTGGGAGCAAGGATTTCAATACAGTAATGCGCGAGCATGCGCTCTCGATGAAATACACGCTGAATGAACACGGACTGTCGGTTATGGAGAACCGCAAGAAGGGTGATAAAGTGGAGCATGTCTTTGTTGATGAGCAGTCCATTTTTGATTTCTTGAATTTGGAGTATAAGAAGCCAGCGGACCGCGTGGATGGATCGGCGGTCAGAGTTAAGGGCGCTACCGCTACCGCGCCTGTTGAGTCAGTTAAAGCTAAGATTCCGTCGCCTGCCCCTGCTGTTGAGTCAGTTAAAGCTAAGATTCCGTCGCCTGCCCCTGCTGTTGAGTCAGTCAAGACCAAGAGTCCGTCGCCTGTGCCTGTAGCGCCGGTCAAAGCCAAGTCTAGGTCCCCCTCACCCACTACCGAAACCAAGAAAAACAAAGTAGTCATAAAACGAACAACCAAAACAAAGAAAAATCAGAATTATGTCGATTTATTCAAAAAAGATGGTATCCAGGTTCTCGACACGCTCACCGAAGTCCAACTCAACAAGATGCTAGATGATGCCAATTATGCCTTCCATACTATCGGCTCCCCCATCATGTCCGACAGCGAATATGATATTCTATATGAGTATGTTTCCGATAAATTCAAGAAACCTGAGGGCGTGGGCGCCGCCGTAGAGAAAAATAAAGTCAAGTTGCCCTATGAGATGGCGTCGATGGACAAGATCAAGCCCGACACCGGCGCGCTCGTCAGTTGGAAGGCGAAGTATAAGGGCCCATATGTCCTGTCTTGTAAATTGGATGGCGTCAGTGGTATGTATAGCACCGAGGGCGACGTACCCAAGCTATATACACGTGGCGATGGCAAGGTCGGTCAGGATATAAGCCATTTGATCCCGAAGCTGCGCTTGCCGAAGGAGAAGGGCATCGTTATTCGCGGCGAGTTTGTGATTCCAAAGGAGGTATTTACTGCCAAATATGCGGACAAGTTCGCAAACCCAAGGAATCTAGTGGCAGGTATCGTCAATAGGAAGACAGCCGACGAGAAAATCAATGATCTCCGTTTCGTAGCATATGAGGTAATCAAACCCGAGCCACTGACGCCGTCGGCGCAGATGGCAAAGTTGGCGTCACTGGACGTTGATGTCGTCCAAAACAAAACGCTCGCGGATATTACAAACGAATCACTGTCTGAAGTTCTCCAGGATTGGCGCAAAAGCTATCTATTTGAGATCGACGGGGTCATTGTTGCCGATGACAATATTCACCCGCGCGCCACCGGAAACCCAGACCACGCCTTCGCATTCAAGATGGTTCTATCCGACCAGGTAGCCGAGGCGCATGTCGTCGATGTCCTCTGGAGCGCCAGTAAGGATGGATATTTGAAGCCCCGTGTCCAAATTCTGCCACTGAAGCTGGGCGGCGTTACCATCCAGTTCGCCACCGGATTCAACGGTTCGTTCATCGAAGAGAACAAGATCGGTGTCGGCGCCATCATCCAAATCGTCAGGTCCGGCGACGTGATCCCGAAGATTATGGCGGTAACCACGCCTGCCGAAAAGGCGAAGATGCCCGACGTCGATTATATATGGAATGATACGCATGTGGACGTGATGCTGGCCGACGCGACTGGCGACGCCACTGTCTTGGAGAAGAACATAACCGGGTTCTTCAAAGGCATTGAGGTCGATGGTCTCGGGCCCAAGAACGTCGAGAAAATGATTAAGGCGGGACATGATAGTGTGCCGAAGATTCTGCGAATGACTAAGGAGGATTTCTTGAAAGTCGAAGGATTTCAAGAAAAGACGGCGCAAAAGTTGCTAGATGGAATTCGCGAGGCGGTCTCCAAGATGTCGCTGGCTACGCTCATGGCTGTCTCCAATAAGCTGGGACGCGGATTCAGCACGAAGCGCGCCGAGATGATACTGGCCGAGTATCCCAATGTTTTGAATGAGGGTGAGCGGGACGTTGCGAAGTTGGTGGCAATCAAGGGCATCGAAAAGAAGTCGGCGCAATCGTTTGTCGATCACATCCCTGAATTCTTAGAGTTTGTAAAAGAGTGTGGTCTGGAGTCTAAACTCGAACAGGCGCCCGTAAAGAATGTGGTTGTTGATACCAGTCATGCCCTCTATGGGAAATCCGTTGTATTCACCGGATTCCGTGATAAGGACTTGGAGGAGCGCCTCAAGAGCGTAGGTGCCACTCTAGGGTCGAGTGTCAGCGGGAAGACCTTCGTGGTTGTTGCGAAAGAATCCAGCGGGAAGACCGAAGAAGCGAAGAAGCGTAATATACCGGTTCTAACTCCAGAGGAATTCGTCAGTCAATACTTTTGAAAGTGATTGTTTTTGTGTTTATAAACACAAAAAATTGACTTTATTCAGGTTCATCCAAGAAAACAACAACAACAACAACAAATGGAAAGATACATCTACACTGTGGTTATCTCAACGTCCAATGAGCGTCCTGACGGAACCGCATTACCCGACGCATACTCGAGTTATGAAGATGCGATTGCGGCAGTGAATGCGCGGTTTGACCGTCCTTGGCAAAACCATGAGATGTTTTATGACTATTCAATTAGATGTATGAGCAATATGGAAGATTGGAAGAAATATTGGAGTTCGCTACCAGAAGATAAGAGGGCGAATTATGTGGAAGAGGGGTCAAAATTTTTCGAAGATGACGATGAGAACAACACAAATGCTACGCAAATCCCGATTGATAATTACTGGTTTGTTAACATTTATAGGTTGAAATTAAAGTAAACATAAACATAAACATAAACATAAACATAAAAAAAATGTTTTGGGACATAATCTTTTTTATTGTAAAAAATATACTTCAAAACCCATGAATTGAACTGTTCGATTCAATACTTTTGACAATCTACCCATACGAAATCCAGGTCGAAACATCCGCCATCGGGATACTCTTCATAGAGTTCGACTGCCTTTTCGAAATACTCATTTTGACTGAACCCCGTTTGTGCCGAGACGCAGGTCCCATGTTTTGACCACTCATGCTCCCATAATGTGATAGTCTCATCCGGTGTGCAGTCCTGCCAATATTCGGCGATTTTATCATACGACGGCGATTGTTTCAATAGGTCCAGGTCGAATGCCGGTCCGCCACAAAATGCTGGGTATGTGCTATGGGTGTAATCCGGCCACAGACCGTGAATGAGCGGCACGCTTTTAGAACACCAATTTTGAACGGCTAATTCATAAAATGTATAATTCATTTTTATTATATTATATTATATGCGAATACAATATAACATACAAGAAAAATGTTTGGAAAAGTATCCTCTTTTCGCTTATTGATTATTTCCTTCTGCGTGTATCTCTTCGTTAACATGTTCGAGAACCTGATACATTATAATATAGGAAAACACAGTAATGCCGAACTAACATTCGAAATACCTACGGAAGGCGATTGGGTCAAGATTATTTCGGTAATGATCACATTTGCCCTTATTCAAGGGACGTTGACATGCTTAATAGATGATCGTTGTAGTTAACCGTGTGGGTTTCTGTTTCGATTACGTTGTTGTCAATATATTCTATAGTAGCAGCGGCACCAGAGTTATGCACCCTATTCTTTTTCCTATAATATATATACCAACCAACAAAATTAACTAACGGTATGCCGAGCAAACATAGAACCCCCTTATATAGATTAAACCCATTGTTCCAATCGACGAATTCGTAAATCGGCACGTCCTGATTCGGATTCTGACAATTTCCGATTTCGAGAACATGATGAATATATGTCCATGTCATATACAAGCCGCCAAACCCTATAGCATATATTCCATGTAGAACCATATACGGCTGATTTGATACAATCACGTCAGTCACCACAATTGCGTTATTGATTCCATGAACGAATACCGTGGTCGGCACCTTACTTGGATAGCAGCTATCGGGCGGAATACTAGACATCGCGCACCCCGGCCAAAATAGAATTGGCACTATGATCGACGTAACAAACGCGGGATTTTGTAATAGCCAGTGAAATTGGACATATTTCGGTATGATCATCGGGCTATATGTATCGCCATATCGATTTATATTATAGGTGGTTAGCGCGCCCGATGCCGTGTATGCAATAGACAGGCATAGATTCCAATTTGTCAGATATATAGGCCAATAGTTTACGCACGAATTCTCCGAATATTCCGCGAATGTCGCGATAAATGATGCGAAAATGATGAGCGCGCCTATCACGCGAAATGCCATAAACGGTTTATATCCAACATTGAATCGGTTTGTTGTCGAACCAAACGCATCGACCCAGTTGAAATTGTCCAGTGTCGTGGACGCATCGAAGTTTATGTTCTTCCAGTTGAATTCCGTTAAATAGTCCATATATAGTTAAAAAATATTTTTATTATATATTTATCACGTCAGTTCTTACACTAATTCAACGATCGCTCCGAGCGGTGGGTGGTCCGACGGCATATTGTTATTCGGATATAGACCTCTGAATGCAGCCTCTAGAGTCTCGTCAGTCAGTTCCGGCTCGCCGCCCCACAACTTATTATACAGTCTCCATAGAAATCCACCATCACTCTCGCTCTCGTTTGCTCGCAAATACTTCGCGAATCCCTTGTATACATTCGTCTTCGCGTCAGCTCCCCATCTCGACTTCCTATTCGATGACATCATCTTGAGTGTCATCGTCTTCTCCTTGTTTTGAATTGGGATTAGCGGAAATCCCGTAGGTCGGAGCTCCACGTCGTCGCTTCCTACATAGTTGCCATTCGCGTCGAAACGATTATTCGCGTTCAGCACCCAATTCGAAACGCGCTGCCTGTCATCTTCATCCGTTCGCAGTTTGGTCATTATAGTCTTATGCGCCGGGTTGTATAGTTGGACGCCGCCGACTGGAATTACCTGGACATTTGTCCCGCGCTTCGTCAAGATGACATCGATAGTATCACACATCAGCTCACCCGCCTTCTGCTTCTGCACGGTATCGCCGCGTAGCTTGACACACTGTGCGCGGTTACCGGGTGTGTCGATTGCGTCCACGAATCCCGCGTCCTCGATAACCGTTGCCACATTCGTGGCCAGGTCAATTGCCTTTCTATAGTGAATACTACTATTACTATCCATGAGAACCACCGGATTCACCCGTTTTGCCAATTCCTTGAGTAGTGGCGTCAGTGTGTCGACTCGCTCCTGCTCCTCCTTTTCGCCCTCGCCGCTCTTCAGGTGGGCGGTCAGAACATTGAACTCGGTGACCTCGCCATCGCCCTTTTTGATGAATGTCCTGATATATCCGTTATCTCCGCGCCCGATATAACATTGGAAGTCGCGAGTCAGTAGATAGTTCTCTTCGTTGAACTCGGGGAACACCGTTCCCACAGCATATACCTTCGCCGGATTCCAATAAATACTATTACCATGGTCCGCCAAATATGGGTCCGATGCGGAAACGTCGGGCGCTCCGTCGGATGTCTTGTCGGCATTCATGAGCTGGACGAACTCCTCGCAGTCCGACTCGTTCTTGATAAAGTCCCGGAATGAACGCTTATTGGTCGGCTTTTGCTTTAACCACTGCGTATACGAATTATTTACGTTTTTCTTGTTACGAACCCTCTGAATCTCACCATAAATGGGTCTGCCCTCCGCTTGGAGGCCCTCCAATATATACAAGAACATGTCATTCTCCACCACGGAAATCACGTCGTAACCCTCGTCGAACATGCGGTTGAGTACCGCGACGATCTTGGGTCCTCTGATGGCCCAGTCGATGCTCTCGGGGTCCTCTGTGACGAACCCGTCGTCGGATAGTCCGACGGCGAGCATGTTCCAAAACCCGACCTTAATGTTCTTGCTCATTGTTCTGTTGCTGATGATAAAGTATTGTGTTTTTTCAATAAAAATAGTGGAATCAATTTTATAGAAAAAATGAACGCGAACTATTGAAATCTTCATCGGTCCGCACCTATAGTTACTCCTTCAGAATCCGGTTTAGAACTTCATTGATCTCCGACTTCGAAAGACTGCGCGGCCCCACTGTATTACTCGGGAATGTATGGGAATTTATTGCATCCACTATATTTTTTATATTTGGCAAGTGTTCGTCGCCCAGTTTCAAGAAATGGTGATATTGTGGATTGTAGTCCGGCGTAGTATCTAGCGAGCACTTACCTGCCGAACCACCTACACGTTTGAGCGCAATATGAAATGGCTGTCCGGGTTTCACATATTCGAAACCATCCTCTTTTGCCGCCGCCACTAAAATTCGATTGACTGACTTCTTCTGCCAAATCTGGAACACACATGGAACGTCATATTCCACGCCATTCACCTCGAATGCGTTCTTTTCCAGTTCTTCGCTATGAATACAGTGGAATTCCAGCGGGAATGCGTTGGACATACTGGGTTTTACGAAGGATCTTGGCAGAATGAATGCGATAACGTTACCATATTGGGCTGCGCGCTTGATGAAGGATTTCGCAAGAGAGCTCTGCTTACCGAACGGCGGATTACCGAAGAATATCCGTCCGTCCGCCGAAACGGGAGGGACCCATTTGAGGAAGTCTCCCTGTTGAATATTGGGCGACTTGGGTTCCAAATCTATGCCGATTTTATCGAAGGCCGGAGGCAAATTATTCAAGAATACACCGGCGCCAGCGGACGGCTCGACCCACTGATATGCCGCGGTCTCGGATAGTAGCGCGAGGATCGTTTCGATACATCGTTTGGCGGTTGGCGTTTTTGTATAATACTGGTCTTTTGTGTTCTTGCGGAACTTTCCCGTGTCTTGTTGTTCCATTATGTTTTATAATCATATATGATTATAAAATCAATTTTATAAATTCATGTATGGCATTTTTTTGTTGATTGATTACACATAGGGATACCGCTGTTCTGTGTATGAATACAATCCGGGGTATCCGTAAAGACCATAACGACCATAAAAACCATAACGATCCCACCGGTCATAACCACCGCCACATCGGGATCTTTGCTTTGGCTCAGTAGCAGGAGGAGGGGGTCTGCGACAATACGTAGGTATCCAAACTATTCGACCCATTGATATCTAAAGATATTAACGGATTTACAAGAATAATATTTTATAAGACCATTTTTTTATAATTTATATAATTATGACTCCTGATATGCTAAGGAATATTATAAATAGTATAAATGTTGGGTATTTACAAAATTTTTGAAAAACACGTTTTGAAACTTAAAAATATTTTTTCGAAAAATGGACAAGAAATAAATGTCCAAAATCAGACTTTATAAAAAAAAGTTTCCAAGGACTTTTTCAAAAAATCGATTGTGAGCATAATGCTGCGAATTGCGTTTTTTCGTAAATATTTTGTTAGCATAATATTTTTCGTTTTTTTGCGCGTAAATGGCCTTGGCATTTTTCTCTGTTCTAAGTATATAGAATATTTAGAACAAAAAATGACTGAAAAAACTGCCGACAAATATTACTGCGAAATCTGTGACTTTAAATGCTGTAAATTATCAAACTGGAACAGTCACTTACTGACACGAAAGCATGAAAGTCGAACAAATCGAACAAAAAAAACTGCCGAAACTGCCGAACCTACAGAGCAAAAGTTTACATGCGAGCGATGTAATAAAGAATACAAAGCTCGGAACAGTTTGTGGTATCATCAGCAAAAATGCAAACCGGGTAATGAATCTATGATACAACGCCTATTGAATGAAAACCAGGAACTAAGAAATTTTATTATTGAGCAATCTAAAATCAATACAGACTTGATAAACAAGGCCCTCGAAAGCAATAAAACAACTGTTATTAATCAAACGAACACGCAAAATAATAACAATCAGAAGTTCAACATTAATATGTTTCTTAACGAACAATGTAAGGACGCAATTAACTTTTCGGATTTCATTAAAAGCATTGAGGTTTCCAGAGAAGATTTGGAGAACAACGCACAACTTGGTTTTGTAAATGGCGTTTCCAAGATTCTTATAGATAGTCTGAAACAGTTAGATAGGACAGAGCGCCCAATTCACTGTACTGATATAAAACGCGAGACCATGTATATCAAAGACGAAGACAAGTGGAACAAGGAAGAAGACAGTTCAAAACTTAATAAGGCAATCCA
>JACCDO012136932.1_pt1 | contig 31524 bp, 21 predicted proteins | sample 7446101 | NCBI WGS metagenome assembly JACCDO01 (sample SAMN15323440, study PRJNA562643) | freshwater metagenome | isolation source: river surface water | place: USA:Blue River Watershed | collected 2017-08-16
AGTAAAGGCCAAGAAATCATCGTTCTTAGAAACGAAATCAGTTTCGCAGTTCACTTCTAACAATGCACCAGTAGTGCCATTGATAGAAGCAGCAACGATACCTTCAGCAGTTACACGAGAAGCTGCTTTGCCAGCTTTGCTACCAAGCTTTACACGCAGAATTTCTTCTGCACGAGCCATATCACCATCAGCCTCAGTCAAAGCTTTTTTGCACTCCATCATTGGAGCATCAGTTTTGGCGCGTAACTCGCCAACCATTGCAGCGGTAATAGCGGCCATTATTCAGCGTTCCCTTCTTCAACAAACTCTTCTTCACCTTCTTTAACTGCTGTCAAGATTTCTTGAACAGAGTTAGCTTTGCCTTCGAGGATTGCGTCAGCAATGCCACGTGCATAGAGGGTTACTGCTTTGCTTGAGTCATCGTTACCAGGGATGATGTAATCAACACCTTCTGGTGAGTGGTTGGTATCCACAACAGCGATTACTGGAATACCAAGCTTGTTAGCTTCGGTAATAGCAATCTTGTGATAACCAACGTCCACTACGAAAATCGCATCAGGAACACCGTTCAAATCTTTGATGCCGCCGAGAGCTTTTTGCAATTTGTCGAGATCACGGTCGTTAGTCAAAGCTTCTTTCTTAGAAAGCTTTTCCCAGTCGCCAGCTTCTTTAGCAACTTCCATATCTTTCAAACGCTTGAGGGAACCTTTAACGGTTTTGAAGTTGGTGAGCGTACCGCCCAACCAACGGCTGTCGATGTAAGGCATACCAGCACGAGTAGCTTCTTCAGCAATGATCTCGCGTGATTGACGCTTAGTACCAACAAATAAAATCGTGCCACGGTTAGCAGCAACTTGTTTTGCAAATTTCAGGGCGTCCTGAAACATTGGCAATGTTTTTTCCAAGTTGATGATGTGGATCTTATTGCGATGACCGAAAATGAATGGGGCCATCTTTGGGGACCAGAAGCGAGTTTGGTGACCAAAATGGCAACCGGCTTCCAGCATTTGACGCATAGTTACAGACATAACTTCTCCTAAGGGTTGGTTCTAAAGTTGAGTCTTAGCTGCGCTAAAAAACGCCACCCTGGAAGGCTCAACTCGCGATTTCAAGTCCAAAATAGACTTGAGAACAAAATTATAGCTTAAATATCAAGGGTCTAGCTGGCTCCTCCCCCTCTCACTATTTAGTTTTGGGCGCCCAAGACTATCCTTAAGTCAGTAAAACAGGCTTATTGCCTAATTTTTAGGCAATTGAAGCATGCTAAAACCCAGCAAGTCGTTGATAATCAAGGCATGAATAGTGTATTTACAGCAGAAAATGACATCCTTGGGATGCGTGAGGCGGGACGCTTGGCTAGTGAAGTACTGGACCATGTCACCCCTTTTGTGAAACCTGGCATCAGCACAGGCGAATTAGACCGTATATGTCATGAATACATGCGCGATGTCCAAAAGACCATTCCTGCACCACTCAATTACCAACCCCCGGGTTACCCTCCTTTTCCAGCATCCATTTGTACATCAGTAAATGATGTCATCTGTCACGGTATACCTGGTGAAAAGATTCTCAAAAACGGTGATGTAGTCAATTTAGATATCACGGTCATTACACCGGATGGTTATTACGGCGACACCAGCAGAATGTTTATGGTTGGCGATGTCTCTGTTCTCGCAAAGCGTCTCACCCAAATTACTTTTGAATGTATGTGGCTTGGTATTGCACAAGTAAAGCCTGGTGCTTCTCTGGGTGATATTGGACATGTGATTCAAACGCATGCAGAACAGGCCGGCTACTCTATTGTGCGTGAGTATTGCGGACATGGAATCGGTAAAGTATTTCATCAAGATCCTCAGATTCTTCATTACGGCCGCCCTGGCACGGGAGAGAAGCTCGTTACTGGAATGACTTTTACGATTGAGCCCATGATTAATGCAGGTCGTCGCGAAATTCGAACCATGCCTGATCAATGGACAGTGAAGACCAAAGATCGTAGCCTATCCGCACAATGGGAGCACACCTTGTTGGTGACCTCCAGCGGAGTAGAAGTTTTGACTTGGTCGGAAGGTAGCAATCCTCCACCTGATTGCGTTAAGAATCTCATCTTTAGACCGACTTTAGCAAACGCCTAAATCCATGAGTGAGCCGCAGGCCGTTAGCACCATTCAAGATGCAGCTGGCTTGAAAGCTGCACGCGAAATCGCCTATGCACAGTTTCGAGAAACTCATGCTGTTGGAAAACTCACAAAACAATTAAGCAAACTGAGCGATGAGCTCTTGAGTAATTTATGGAATAAATGTGGCCTCAATAACGAGGCCGCTCTTGTTGCTGTCGGCGGATTTGGCAGAGGCGCCCTCTTCCCTTACTCTGACATTGATATTTTGATTCTGTTGCCGTCTGATGCAAAAGAAGTTGAGGCGCTATCTAAAAGAGTTGAGCAATTCGTCACCAATTGCTGGGATACCGGTCTTGAGATTGGCTCATCCGTCAGAACAGTTGCTGAATGTATTTCTGAAGCAGAACAAGATATCACCGTCAAAACATCACTCCTAGAATCTCGACTCATCTGCGGTAAGAAAACACTCTTTAAAGAATTTGCAAAGTCTTTTGAAGCCTCCCTGGATCCCAAAACTTTCTTTCAGGCAAAACAAGCAGAGCAAATTCAACGGCACTACAAATATCAAGATACTCCTTACTCTCTTGAACCCAATTGCAAAGAAAGTCCAGGTGGCCTCCGAGATCTGCAAGTTATTTCATGGGTGAGTAAAGCAGCTTTACTAGGAAATACCTTCAAAGATTTAAACGAAGCTGGTTTAGTGACGCAGCGCGAACTCACTGAACTCAATCGCAATCAACGTTTTTTAGAAACCCTGCGAGCCAATTTACATTTATTAGCGGGTCGCAGACAAGATGTTTTGGCGTTTGACTTGCAAGCTGCGCTTGCCGCTTCAATGGGCATTGAGGAAGAAAATTCTCGTAAGGCCAGCGAAGCCATTATGCGTCGTTACTACTGGGCCGCCAAAGCAGTTACCCAATTAAATGACGTCCTACTTCAAAATATTGAAGCACTGCTCTTTCCTCAAGAATCCAAAACCACCCACCCCATTCCCGGTGAAGGTAATGAACACTTCATTGAGAGACAGGGAGTGCTGGACATTACTGATCCACAGCTTTACCAAAAGCATCCAGAACAAATTCTCAGGACTTTTTTGGTCTTTGCTCAAACACAAAACGTTAAGAGCCTGTCGCCTACTATTTTTCGGGCGCTCTATAACGCCCGTCAAAAAATGGATAGCAAGTGGCGCGCTAGCCCGATCAATCGGGCGCTCTTTATAGAAATCCTGCAACAACCCGAGGGCGTGAGCCGCGCATTTCAGCTCATGAATCGAAGCAGCGTATTGGGTCGCTACCTTCCTGCCTTTCGCAAAATTGTGGGACAAATGCAGCATGATCTATTCCATGTGTATACGGTCGACCAACATATCCTGATGGTGCTTCGCAATGTGCGTCGCTTTATGGTGATAGAACATACCCATGAGTTTCCTTTCTGTAGCCGTCTCATTGCGCATTTTGAAAAACCATGGTTAATTGTCATTGCCGCACTCTTTCATGACATTGCCAAAGGACGTGGCGGCGATCATTCGCAACTGGGTAAAGCAGACATGCGTAAGTTTGCTAAAGAGCATGGTCTTGATAAGAAAGATACTGAGCTTTTGGTGTGGTTGGTTGCAGAACACCTATATATGAGCCAAGTAGCCCAGAAACAAGATATCAGCGATCCAGATGTCGTGAGAGCCTTTGCCAAAAAAGTAGGTAATGAGCGTCACCTGACTGCCCTATACCTCCTCACTGTGGCTGATGTCCGCGGAACCAGCCCTAAAGTATGGAATGCATGGAAAGGCAAACTCCTAGAGGATCTGTATCGAGCCACGCTGAGAGTCTTAGGCGGCGCTAAACCAGATGCCTCTTCAGAGTTAGCGCAGCATCAAGAGGAGTCTCGCAGTAAATTACGTCTTTATGGAATCAATGATGATTCTTATGAAGAGCTCTGGTCACAACTCGATGTTGCTTTCTTCTTAAGGCAAGATTCAGCAGATATTGCATGGCTAACTCGTCACCTGTTCAATAAGGTCAATAGTGATAAGCCTATTGTGCGCGCGAGGCTCTCTCCGATTGGTGAGGGCTTACAAGTGGCGGTATATGTCAAAGACCAAGAAGATCTCTTTGCGCGGATCTGCGCATACTTTGAAAGACATGGCTTCTCGATTTGGGATGCCCGCATTCATACTACCCGCCATGGATATGCACTTGATACCTTCCAAATCTCCGGCAGCAATCTAGTGGATGAAGGTGGAAGCTATCGTGACATTATTCAATTGGTCGAATTTGAATTAACAGCTGCACTAAGCAATGCAGACCCACTTCCTAATCCGAGTATGGGGCGCCTCTCTCGTCAATCTCGCACCTTCCCAATCCAACCGCGGGTTCACATGGTTCCTGATGATCGCGGCAGATATTACACACTTGCCCTATCAGCCAGTGATCGTACCGGCTTGCTCTACACCATTTCCCGAGTGTTAGCAAAGCATCAAGTCTCTATTCATACTGCCAGAATTAATACTTTGGGTGAACGTGTGGAAGACGTGCTGCTCTTAGATGCAATGAACTTGAGCAAGAACCCTAAGCTACAGATCCAGCTAGAAACTGAGTTGCTCGAGGTTTTAGGGGCGTAAGCGAACTTACTGCCGCAATAAATCCAACATGGCAGCCTCATCTATGACTGGAACACCTAGCTCTTCTGCTTTTGTGAGCTTGCTACCGGCATCTGTACCCGCAACCACGTAGTCTGTTTTCTTAGAAACAGAACCAGCTACCTTAGCACCAGCTTTTTCCAGAAGATCTTTGGCCTCGTCACGGGTCATGGTTGGAAATGTTCCCGTTAGAACAAAGGTTTTGCCAGCAACAGCAGCACTGATGATTTTTTCCTCAACAGTCAATTGCATGCCAGAGGTCAATAGCTGCTCAATTACTTCACGGTTATGCGCTTCTTGCATAAAACTGACAATGGAATCAGCGACAACTGGACCTACATCCTTAACAGTCAGCAACTCTTCCATGTTTGCATCCATCAATGCATGCATTGTTTGGTAGTGATTGGCCAGGTCTTTTGCTGTAGTTTCTCCAACATGCCGAATACCTAATGCAAAAATAAACCGGGCAAGCGTAGTGTTTCTAGAAGCGTTAATCGCCTGAATCAGATTATCTGCAGATTTTTCACCCATGCGCTCTAAGTTGGCTAAGGCAGCAAATCCGAGTCGATATAAATCAGCCGGCGTTCTAACTAAATTTTGGTCAACGAGTTGATCTACTATTTTCTCACCTAGGCCCTCAATATCGAGAGCCCTACGATGAGCAAAATGTATTAAAGCCTGTTTGCGCTGAGCGCCACAAAATAAGCCGCCACTACATCGTGCCACTGCTTCGTCAGCCAGACGCTCAATATGCGAATCACATACAGGACAACGTAATGGCATCACAAATTCTTTAGCGTCTACTGGGCGACGATCTTTGATAACCGACACCACTTCCGGAATAACATCGCCAGCGCGCCTAACCGAGACCGTATCTCCGATACGAACATCTTTACGCTTCACTTCATCTTCATTGTGCAAAGTGGCATTCGTTACCGTCACGCCACCAACCTCGACCGGTGAAAGTCGAGCCACAGGGGTAATAGCGCCAGTACGCCCCACTTGAACGTCGATACCCAAGACTGTTGTTAGGGCCTCTTGAGCTGGGTACTTATGAGCTAAAGCAAAGCGTGGTGCTCGAGATACAAATCCCAATTTAGCCTGCTCAGCAAAAGAATTTACTTTGTAGACAACGCCATCGATGTCATAGGGCAATGAATCCCGTTTGCTACCTATCTCCTGATAAAAGGCGAGGATTTCTGAAACAGAATGAAGCACTCTGCGTTCAGAGCACACTGGTAACCCAAGCTCAACGTAGGCATTAAGCAACTCTTCATGGGTCTTGGGTAACCACGCTTGAGGTTCCAAAGAACCCAAACCATAAGCAAAAAATGAGAGCGGTCTTTTGGCAGTAATCTTTGAGTCTAATTGTCTTAAGCTACCGGCAGCAGCATTACGTGGATTAGCAAACTCCTTTTCACCAAGTGCTGCTGCCTGCTGATTCATCTTCTGAAAATCTTGAAGATACATAAAGACTTCGCCACGCACCTCTAGTACTTTTGGAATATTTTTTCCGGTCAACTTTAAGGGAATGGCACGGATAGTTTTGATATTCGCAGTGACATCCTCACCGCTAGCACCATCACCGCGGGTAGCGGCCCTCACTAATGAGCCGTTTTCATATCGCAGGGATATTGCGAGACCATCAAATTTCAGCTCGCCAGCATAAGCAACATGATCAGCATGCAAGCCTTCACGACAGCGCCGATCAAATGCAACTAGTTCAGACTCTTCAAATGCATTATTGAGCGAGAGCATGGGCACTTCATGGGTAACAGAATCAAACTCTTTTAGGGCTGCACCACCCACTCTTTGCGATAAAGACTCGGGCGTAATCCACTCTGGATGTGCGGCTTCAATTTCCAATAACTCACGATACAGGCGATCGTATTCAATATCGGGTAACAAGGGGTTGTCTAATACATAGTAGGCATGCTCTAAGCGAGCGAGTTCAGCCTGCAAGAATGCGTAACGCTCCGCTAAATTTGTCGGACTATTGGACGACAAGGTGATTTCCTAGCTAAAGAGTCTGCTAGCTGTAGAAGAGCCAGATGCAACACCGCTCTTCTCTAGATTGGCATAGAGCATATCAAGATGTTGTCGAATGCTAATGACGGCTGCTTCTGATAAGTTAATGCCGTTGTCATCTACTAAACGACCATGAGCTGCTTGAGCTATCTCAACGCCTTCCCCAAGCATTCTTTCAAAAGCTCGTTCATCTTGGGACACCAAAGGCACTTCAAGCAAGAGGGTAAATTGTGTGACACCCCTGTTGGGATCTAAATCAGCGCTGTTGAATAACAAAGAGCCGTTGCTGTAAAACTCATACTGTCTGCCATTACGAGCCAACTTGAAGCCTCTTTGACGCATCAGCGCATCAAAATTACCCCAAGGACATGGCTCATCAAACATGATGTTGATACTGAGCTGAATGTCGCTTTCAGCAGCCATGACATCTAATTCTTTTGCACTTTCAAGCATGGTACTCACGCTAGGCATATCAATCTGTGAGCCCAAGGTTTCAGCAAGGGCTTGAGCACGAGAGCAAAAATCAGATAACTCAAGCACGCCAATTGGCCCACGGCGGCTTGCAAGCTGAATCGCTAATTGCAACTCAGAATAAGAAGCCTCTGGATTTAACTCTTCCCAGGCTTCACCATCATCAGCATTTAAACCTTCGCACATCCAACGAGCACTAGCCTGGGATCTGAGATCAGTCCAGGTAGAAACCTCTTCTAAAATTTCTGAGCCGCTAATAGGCTCATCGAATCGAAGCGTGATGACGCAATCAATTCTTGGGTCAATTGCAAACTTTTCGGGAGCGTTAGAGGATTCATAAGCACTAGAATCAAAAGATGGCTCGGAGCGCTCTGTTGATTCTGCATCAGCGAAGCCCTGTCCAAAACTAGGCTCACGGTCAAAGCGATTATCAGAGCCATATTCACCCTGCTCTTTTGCCTTTTTGCGAGCATACGCATGCCTAATATTAAGAATAGCAACCGCTATCAAAATCAGCACACCAATTACAGCCAAAGCAAACTGCAAATCAGACAAACCCAACATCGTCATGATTTGTTCTACGTACACTTAGGCGGCCTCCACCATTGAGACTGCAGAAGAAATATCTACCGCAACAATTCGGGATACGCCCTGCTCCTGCATCGTGACGCCAATTAATTGATGGGCAATTTCCATGGTGATCTTGTTATGCGAGATAAATACGAACTGAGTCTTATCTGACATTTTGGCAACCATCTGTGAATAGCGCAAGGTGTTTGCATCATCTAATGGTGCGTCCACCTCATCCAGCAAGCAGAAAGGTGCAGGATTCAAAAGGAAGAGCGAGAATACCAAGGCGATCGCAGTCAACGCTTTCTCGCCACCGGAGAGCAGATAAATACTGCTGTTCTTTTTGCCAGGAGGTTGGGCCATCACTTGTACGCCAGCATCCAGAATCTCTTCGCCGGTCATTACTAGCTCTGCATGGCCGCCGCCAAATAACTCTGGGAACAGTTTGCCGAAATGCCCATTGACTTGGTCAAAAGTACCCTGCAATAAATCACGTGTCTCAGCATCAATCTTAGCAATCGCATCTGTCAAAGTTTGCATTGCTTCATTCAAATCAGCCGACTGAGCATCTAAGAATTGCTTGCGCTCGCGTGAACTTGCCAACTCATCTAATGCAGCCATATTCACTGGGCCAAGTGACTGGATTTCAGTATTTAAGCGATTGACCTCGCTCTGTAAGGCACCAACCTTGAGATCAGAACTGAAGTTAGCCTCTAGTGCAGTCAAGTCTGCCTCTGCATCAGCTAGCAATGTGGCGAACTGTTCGTAATTTAAGCGAGCTGCCTGTTCGCGTAACTGCAAATCAACTACCTTGTCACGCATCGGCTGTAGGCTGCGCTCTACCTGCATACGCGCCTCATCCGCTTCTCGCAATTGATGCAAGAGCGCATCTTGCTCTGTACGGGCATTCGCTAAGGCAGCTTCACGTGCACTGCGAGCCAACAAAAGCCCCTGTAACTTTTCTTGCGCCTCTTCATCGCTTAGGACTTCCAGCTCTTGAGTGGCTGCATCATGCTTGTCCTGAATTTCCATGATTTGAGTACGTGCAGTACTTTGATCACGCTGTAGATCAGCAATACGTTGCTGCAAAGAACGAGTAGCAAAAGCAGCTTCTTGCGCCGCCATTTCAGCGGCACGCAATGATTCACGCAAACGATCGCGTTCCTGAGTCGCTAGCTCCAACGCCTCTTGCGCTGATGCCAATACAACTTGCGATTCTTGTTTTGATTCTTCGGATTCAGATAATTCAGTTGCTGACTGCTCTTGAGTTATGGCTAATTGCTCCATCTGCTGGCGTAATTCACTTAGTTCATTCTGAATTTGAGCGGCACGAGTACTGTATTGCTCTTCAGCCTGAGTTAACTGCATTCTCTCAACTTCAAAACCATGTGCTTCTTGAACAGCATGCTCAGCATTAATTCGAGCCTGCTCTGCCGCTTGGTGAGCCGCCTGGTAATTAGCAGTACATTGATCCAACTCACCTTGCAATTCACTCTGCATCAGTTTTTGAGCGCGCAATTGCTTCTCGAGACTTTCCATCTCTTGAGCACGTGCAAGCATGCCTGCCTGCTCAGAATCTGCTGCATATAACTGAACTCCAACCCGACTAACTAAATGACCTTGTTGGGTAACGAATGCACCGCCAGCTGGTAACTTCTCGCGACGATGTAATGCATCCTCTAAGCTTGATGCAATATAGATATTGTCCAGCCACTCTTGTAGTACTGAAGTCAGCCTTGGGGCACCGGCACTTTGAACACGGCTTAACAAAGGCGTAAAGTCTGCAGGAACACTAGTGTGTGCCGGAGTAATTTCTTCGGTTAGCAAAATCGCTAAACGACTCGGCGGCGCATCATTAGCCAAAGCTAATGTTTCTTGCACACTCTTTGCAGTGACGGCAGCTAAACGCTCACGTAATACTGACTCAAGTGCAGCCTCCCAGCCGCTCTCAACTTTAAGCTCTTGCCATAAACGCTTGCTTTCTTTAAGGCCCTTGCTCTCAAGCCATGGACCAATCTTGCCCTGAGCCTGAACGCTTGCTTGTAAAGCAGTTAAAGCAGTGAGCTTAGCTTCAGTTTGAGCAACATCTTGATTTGCAGTTTGAATGCTTTGCTGAGCAGTATTTCTTGCTTCGTCCGCAGCAGGAACACGTTGTTGAGTCTCAATAGCACGCTGTTTAGATTCATCGACCTTGCGTTGCGCCATCGCTTGACGATCAATTGCCATTTGAAGCGCTTCAGCATCAGGTCTGCGCATTCCATCAAGCTCACTAATCAAGCGTGCCTCACGCCCTTTGAGTTCATCAGACTGAGCCATCATGGCGCGCATACGCTCACCCAAACTGGCCAAGCGCTGTTCAATCGTTGCCAAGCTATCGCGTGCTGCATTCAAACCATTAATTGAGTTTTGATAAGCATCATCGCGCCCTGGCATTTGATCCATCTGTCCAGCCAAATCTGCCAATAGCGTTTGTTCTTTTTCCGCCGCCAAGCTCAACTCATGTTCAGCAGTGCGTTGCGCTTGGGCAGCATCCGTTTCTTGCACAGTCCAACGCTGTAATTGCGCATGTAGATCTTGAATTTGCTGCTGCAAACGTTGGCGCGCTTCTTGCACATAATGAATCTGTGACTCAACCTGGCTCACATCAGAGTTGGTTTGATATAAATCACCCTGTGCCTCTGAAACCTTGTCTTGGAGTGCGTACTGTTGTGTACGCATGGTCTCAAGCTCAGCCTCAGCGTGGCGAAGCTTAGCAGTCTGCTCTTCAAGACCAACCTGAGTATCGCGGATACCATTAGCATGGCGTTCTTGCTCTTTACCTGCCTCGGTTTGACGCACAAACCACAGCAGCTGTTGTTGCGACTTCATTTGCGTAGAAAGTTCTGCATGTCGCTCAGCAACCGTAGCTTGCTTTTCTAAACGTGTTAACTGCTGATCTAACTCACGCAAAATATCTTCAACACGAGTTAAATTCTCAACTGTATCCTCTAGACGTGATGCTGTTTCTTTGCGGCGCTCTTTGTATTTAGATACGCCTGCTGCCTCCTCTAGGAACACGCGCAACTCTTCTGGTTTAGCTTCTAAGATACGATTGATCGTTCCCTGTCCAATAATGGCGTAACCTCTTGGGCCCATACCTGTACCCAAGAAAATATCTTGAATATCCTTACGACGAACTACTTGGTTATTTACGTAATAACTAGAGTTACCATCGCGAGTCAAAACGCGCTTGATGCCTAATTCTGTAAATGCGCTCCACTGACCTTGGGCACGTCCTTCAGTATTATCAAAAATGAGTTCAACGCTGGCACGGCCTGACGGTTTACGAAGTCCAGAACCATTAAAAATGACGTCCTGCATGGATTCACCGCGCAATTCACTAGCGCGAGACTCGCCTAAAACCCAGCGAACGGCGTCAATGATGTTTGACTTTCCGCAACCATTGGGGCCCACAACGCCAATTAATTGGCCAGGCATTTCAAAATGGGTTGGGTCAACGAAGGACTTAAAGCCGGAAAGTTTGATGGATTTCAGTTGCACGGCGTACTTTGCAGGGAAAAAAGAGGTTCAATAAAAGGGGATAAAAATTACATCTAAAGTGGGAAGATGATAGCAAGCTTAAGGCGACTTAGACGCGTTTTTGCCCCATCGATATAATGATAAATCTACCTCCAGGGACAAAATCCCTTAACAATCTGATAGTTAACTAAAAAGCATGAGCCAATCACCACAAAGCATCATTGAACAAGCCTGGGAAAACCGCGCAAACCTCTCTCCAAATAACGCCCCTGGCGATGTCCGCGGCGCTGTTAATGCCGTCTTAGACGGCCTTAATAACGGCACTATTCGCGTTGCTGAGCGCCTTAGCGTTGGTAAATGGGAGGTAAATCAGTGGGTTAAGAAGGCTGTTTTGCTTTCTTTCCGCTTAGAAGACAACATTCCTATGAGCGCTGGTGGCTATACCCAGTTCTACGACAAGGTACCCAGTAAATTTGAATCCTATACAGCTGCTGACTTTGCAGCCGGCGGCTTTCGCGTAGTACCCCCTGCCATGGCTCGCCGTGGTTCATTTATCGGCAAAAATGCTGTTTTGATGCCTTCCTACGTCAATATTGGCGCTTATGTAGGTGAAGGCACGATGGTTGATACCTGGGCCACCGTAGGTTCATGCGCCCAAATCGGAAAAAATGTGCACCTCTCTGGCGGTGTAGGCATTGGAGGCGTCTTGGAGCCAATCCAGGCTGGCCCAGTGATTATTGAAGACAACTGCTTTATCGGCGCCCGCTCAGAAGTGGTTGAGGGTGTCATTATTGAAGAAAATGCTGTTTTGTCTATGGGTGTCTACATTGGGCAAAGCACCAAGATTTATGACCGAGAAACTGGTGAGGTGCATTACGGCCGAGTACCAGCTGGCTCTGTCGTTGTTCCAGGCTCCCTTCCCTCTGCATGCGGTAAATACAGTCTCTATGCTGCTGTCATCGTGAAAAAAGTAGATGCTCAAACCCGAGCAAAGACAGCTATCAACGAATTGCTTCGCGATTAAACAAAGAAAAGACCTTTTATGAGCGCCGCACTTGAACTGACCGAAGCACTGATTTCTTGTCGTTCCGTTACCCCAGCGGATGGCGGCTGCCAGGAACTCATTGCCAAACGTCTTCAGGCTATTGGCTTTCACACTGAGAGTGTTGTCAGTGGGCCTGATAACTTCCAGGTCACCAATTTATGGGCGATTAAAAAAGGTAGCGCGGGTGATCAAGGCAAGGTATTTGTATTCGCTGGTCATACTGATGTTGTCCCAACAGGCCCATTAGAAAAATGGGATAGCGATCCTTTCACGCCAACTATTCGTGATGGCATGCTTTATGGTCGCGGCGCTGCGGATATGAAAACCTCCTTAGCGGGCTTTGTGGTAGCTACAGAAGAATTTGTTGTTACCCATCCCGATCACGAAGGCTCGATTGCCTTTCTCATTACCAGTGACGAAGAAGGTCCAGCACATGATGGCACCGTCATCATGTGTGAGCGCCTTCAAAAGCAAGGGCAACGTCTAGACTATTGCGTAATTGGCGAGCCAACATCTGTTGATCGCTTAGGCGACATGATCAAGAATGGTCGACGGGGCTCACTTTCTGGAAAGCTCAAGATTAATGGTCTACAGGCACATATTGCCTATCCACACTTGGGTAAGAATCCAATTCATCTAGCAGCACCAGCCATTGCCAAACTTGCTGAAACTGAATGGGATAAAGGAAATCAATATTTCCAGCCAACCAGCTTTCAAATTTCTAATATTCATGCCGGCACTGGTGCTAACAACATCATTCCCGGCGAATTAGCAATTGAATTCAATTTCCGCTTCTCTACCGAAAGTAAGCCTGAGCAATTGCGTGAACGAGTTGAGCAGATCCTCAAAGATGAAGGTCTTGATTTTAAAATCGACTGGCACTTAGGCGGCAGTCCATTCATCACTGGCGATGGCGCACTTGCTGGCGCGCTACGCTCAGCTATTAAAGCTGAAACTCAAATCGATACTGAACTCTCTACGACTGGCGGCACAAGTGATGGCCGTTTCATTTCCAAAGTCTGCAAAGAAGTTGTCGAGTTTGGCCCATTAAATGCTACGAGCCACAAGATCAATGAATGCGTCATCATTGATAACGTTGAACCACTTAAGAATATTTATCGCAGAACACTTGAGCAACTCGTTGCATAAGTTACGCTAGCGCCTATTCACCCCATATCTTTACACCATGGATCCTGAGCCTTCACAATCTACCACCCTCAACCAGTGCATTGAACAGATTGCACAGAAATTAGAGGCTGCTAATTTGCACTATGGCCATGGTGCTCAAGATTCCCATAGTGAAGCATTGTGGATTGCTAGTAAACAGCTGGATTTAAGTCCGAGTGAAGCACTCGACTGCCTAGAGCGAACTATTACTACAGAACAAATTCAAAAGGCTTTGCAAATTACCGAAGAGCGGATTAGCACCCGCAAACCGCTTGCTTATATTCTGGGTGAAGCCTGGTTAATGGGTGTGCCTTTTTACTGCAGTGAACAAAGTATCGTCCCTCGCTCATGGATTGCTGAATTAATAGTAGATGGCATGCTTGAGCCTTGGTTGCCAGCGGATGGAAAAGTATTGGATCTCTGCACTGGTAATGGCTCACTTGCTATCTTGCTTGCGCTTTCCTGCCCGGATATCCATGTCAGCGCTTGTGATATCAGCATGCCTGCCCTTTCACTTGCTGCACGCAATATTGATCGTCACAAGTTGAGCTCTCAGATTGAGCTACTTAATGGTGACTTGTGGGATGCATTACCAGAACCCAATGATGACAATCTGTTTGATCTCATTATTTGCAATCCCCCATACGTCAATGCCAACTCCATGAATGCATTGCCTGCGGAATATCATGCCGAACCTGCTCTTGCTTTGGCTGGAGGCAATGACGGCATGGATTTAATTCGACGGATTATTGCTGCTGCACCTGACTACTTATCTGAACGAGGCGCTCTGTTGCTGGAGATCGGCAATGAGTTTGAAAATTTCAAGAATGCATTTCCACAAATACCGGTGATTTGGATGGAAGTCTCTGCGGGTGAAGAGCAAGTACTACTCATTCAGGCAGAAGACTTGCGTTGAGTTTTAATAAGCTTTAATTCAGTTCAGCTGCTGCAGCAATCGCTTGGTCAATTCGCTCTACTGGAATCACTCTTAATCCAGGTATCTTGGTCTTGGGCATATTCGCCTTAGGAATGATAGCGACAGTAAACCCAAGCTTGGCAGCCTCCTTCAAGCGCTCCTGCCCTCTCGGACATGGACGAATTTCACCTGCTAATCCCACTTCACCGAATACGATCAACTCTTTTGGTAAGGCACGATTCCGAATAGAGGACTGGATTGCTAAAAGAACGGCTAGGTCTGCTGCAGGCTCAGAAATTTTTACTCCGCCTACTGCATTGAGAAAAACATCTTGATCAAAACAGGCTACGCCAGCATGTCGATGCAATACCGCTAGAAGCATAGCTAAGCGAGCTTGCTCCAAGCCAACTGCTAAACGCCGCGGATTAGGAACATGCGCCGTATCAACTAACGCCTGAATCTCAACCAATAAAGGACGGCTACCTTCTTGTGTCACTAGTACACAGGCGCCTGGCACCATCTGTTCATGTTGCGATAGAAAGATTGCAGACGGATTAGTAACTCCGCGCAAACCCTTTTCGGTCATTGCAAAAACGCCTAACTCATTCACAGCACCAAAACGGTTCTTAATAGACCTAACTAGTCGGAAGGATGAGTGAGTATCGCCTTCAAAATACAGAACGGTATCAACAATATGCTCTAAGACTCGAGGCCCTGCTAAATGACCATCTTTAGTCACATGCCCCACCATGAGAACGCAAATACCACTCGACTTTGCCGCACGTGTAAGTTGCGCTGCGCACTCTCGCACTTGAGCTACAGAACCTGGAGCAGAACTCAGCACCTCTGAGTACAAAGTCTGAATAGAGTCCACAACCAGAACTTGGGGCTTGACGGTATCCATAATGGATAGCAATTTCTCAAGCTGAATTTCAGCTAAGACTTCAAGCTGGGGTGCATCTAAAGCAATCCGCTTGGCACGCAATGCAATCTGCGCCGCAGACTCCTCGCCGCTACTGTAAAGAACATTCATGCCTGCTGAACTCATTTCAGCAAGGGCCTGCAAGAGTAAAGTCGACTTACCAATACCGGGATCACCGCCTAGAAGCACTACACCCCCAGGAACAAGACCGCCACCGAGGACGCGATCAAATTCTTCAACACCCGTACTAAATCTGGGTAAATCCTCTGCCGTAATGGCAGAAAGTTTTTGCCTAGGCAGTGATTGTGCCAAACCTTGAAACCGCGAATTGGAGCTCACCTCTGGTAAGCCCTCCTCCATGGTGTTCCATGCTTGGCATGAGGGGCACTGTCCTTGCCACTTGGCAGATGTACCACCGCATGACTGACATATATAAACCGTTTTAACTTTTGCCAAGTGCTTACCTAATGAAAAATGGGGTGACTAACTTAGTCAAGTTGCGTTCCTGCTTTATTCTCTTGCGCGCGCTTAGGGGCATCTTTACGGCGCTGCTCTAAATCAGCCGCCCTAGCCGCAGCATCTTTTTGCTTCTCTTCGTATTGACGTTGATTGGCAGCACGTTCAGCCGCTTTCTCAGGCGCCGCACGATCAGCAGCACGCTTAATATCATCTTGATTCTTCAAGCTCTCGCGTAATTTTCGCTGAGCATTACGCACAGCAACTTCCTGCGCTCTAATCGGATCAAGCTCCTTACGATAATCAGCTCTAACATTACCGAGACAATAATTAACCCAGAATTCTTGATAGCAAAGAGAAGAATCTCTTTTCCAGCGGTATTCAACCCACTCTCGTTGAAGCTCTAACTCTTCTTCTATTCTCGTTAACTGCTTAAGCTCTTCCTCTTCCGCTGGCGTAGCTAGCGCCACACCGCCAAAAGAGCAAACTATTAAAAATATTCCTAGAAATATTTTGGAGTCAAAAGATGCTAGCTTGATCAAATTTCCACCTTAGCACCGAGCTCTACCAAGCGATTGGCTGGAATATTAAAGAAGTCTGATTGACGCCCCGCGTTTTGATACATCCAGCAGAATAAGCGCTCACGCCACAAGGCCATTCCTGGAGTTGGAGATGGGACAATCGTATCGCGGGATAAGAAGAAAGATGTATTCATCATGTCAAAATGCATATTGAAATGATGTTCAATCAGACGAAGGATGGAAGCCATGTCTGGAGTTTCTTTAAAGCCATAAATAGCTCTCACGACGTAGATATTGCTACCCAAGTCTTTGAGAGTGATGCGCTCATCATCATTCACATATGGCACATCCCAAATACTGACCTTTAGGAAAAAGACTCTTTCATGAAGAACGTGATTATGTTTGAGGTTATGCAAGAAAGATACTGGCAAATAGTCAACATGGGCAGTTAAAAAGATTGCTGTTCCCTCAGCACGATGCGGTGGGTGTGCCAACAACCCCTCAATAAAGCTACTAAGCTTGATACCGCCTTCCATAGCTTGTTTACGTAAAATCTGACGTCCGCGATACCAGGTAATTAGACAAGTAAAACAAACTAAACCGAGAGCTAACGGATACCAGCCGCCATGTTCAATCTTAATGAGGTTCGCGGTCCAGAAAGCAAAGTCAACCAAGAAGAATGCGGATGTGATGAAAGCTACCAAAAGAATATTCATCTTCCATTCTCTAAGCATAACCACTGCGAGCAAAATCGTAGTGATCATCATCGTAGACGTTACTGAAATACCGTATGCTGCCGCTAAATTAACTGACTCTCTAAATTCCACAATGGTAACCACCACCATAAACAGTAAGGCCCAATTCACAAGCGGGATATAGATTTGACCCTGCTCAGAATCTGAAGTGAACAAAATTTTCATGCGGGGCAAAAACCCTAACAGGATTGCTTGGCTCACTAAGGAATAAGTGCCTGAAATCACGGCTTGAGATGCAATCACAGTAGCCGCGGTTGCCAAACCAACAGTAGGCCATAACGCCCAATCCGGAACCATTAGATAAAAGGGATTTTTGATGGCTTCTGGATTTGAAAGCACCAATGCGCCTTGGCCAAGATAGTTAATTAGCAAACTTGGTAGTACAACAAACAACCAGGCATAACGAACTGGAGTGCGTCCAAAATGCCCCATATCTAGGTAGAGCGCCTCAACCCCGGTAACTACCAAGACTACCGCTCCCATTACGATGTATGCAGTGGTGGGATGTTGTGAAATAAAGTTAATTGCGTATAAGGGGTTGAAGGCCGAGATGATCTGAGGCGCATCTCCAATATTCCAGATCCCCAATGCAGCAAGCGTTAGAAACCAAGCGAGTGTAATAGGGCCAAATAAATTCCCAACGGCAGCAGTGCCATATTTTTGAATCGCAAATAAGACCACTAGAATCGCTAAGGAAATAGGAATAATGTATTTACTTAATCCGGGCGCAGCAATATTAATTCCCTCAACTGCGGATAAAACAGAAATCGCCGGGGTAATGACGGACTCGCCAATGAGCATGCAAGCCCCCAACATTCCAAGAATCATCAAAAAGTAATAGCTTTTTGATTTGTTATCAAATGAGCGTAGCGCTAATGCCATTAGTGAGAGCACTCCACCCTCCCCTTTATTGTCGGCGCGCATCACAAACAACACATACTTAACAGTCACAACTAGGATCAATGCCCAAATCATCATTGAAATCACACCAAAGAGTGCCTCGGGCGTATAAGCGATACCGTGAGTAGGATCAAAACACTCTTTAAGGGCATACAAGGGGCTGGTTCCGATGTCGCCAAAGACAACACCAATTGCAGCCAACATCATTACTCCAAGACCTTTTTTATGCTCCCCACCCGATCCACGAACCTGCACGGGCTTCAATAGTGTGGAGCTTGAAAATTCAGGATTACTAATGGACATCTCAGAACCTTATGGGGTTGTTGCGTGGCAATATGTTACTCCTTATAGAGGTCAGTCCAAAGTACTCTAAACCCAAAAAAATGCGCTTATTTATGCTTCTTTTTAAGGTTTACCTCGACAGGACCCCCTAAAAAATGGTAGAATCTTAGCTTCAGACGCGGGGTGGAGCAGTCTGGCAGCTCGTCGGGCTCATAACCCGAAGGTCGTAGGTTCAAATCCTGCCCCCGCAACCAGTAATTCAGTACTAAGCCCTTAATTTCTAAGGGCTTTTTGCTTTTTAGGGCCCATTCACCGCCCTATGCCACAAGCGACGTCCTTGAGTCCTCCAAAAGATTGGCAATGCCTTTCTATCCTCAAAATGCCAGACCTGAGCACCCGTTCTGGGGGTTTGCAGAAAAGGAATGTTCAACGCCTCATATCGGGCTGTCACGGTTGGATGTGGGTGTCCATACCGGTTCCTGTAGCCATTTTGAGCAAATGCCAGATTTGGCCTCAAGCTTTTTAACAAATCTTCTGATGAAGAGGTTTTACTACCGTGGTGAGGCGCCATAAAAATGAGCTCTCGATTGCCCATCTGGTTGAGCATGCTTTGCGTCAGTCGCTCCACAATCTGTGCTTCGCCCTGCCTCTCAACATCACCCGTCAACCAAAAGGATGTGTCTTGACTGCGTACTTCAAGTACACAACTCATTTCATTTGGTTTTCCGGAATACTCCTTATCAAAAAGAAAGTTTTCATGCGGGTGCCAAATATAAAACTCCACCTCATCCCAAATCCAATACTGCCCATAACGACATGGAATGCTGGCAATTTTTCTACTCTGTAGATTTTGAAGTAACGGGTTCGTGCTGGGAAGCGAACCCATCATGGAGGAAAATTGAATTTGTCTTAAGAGACTAGCTGCACCACCAATATGATCGCTATCACTATGACTGATGATCATGCGATCAATCTGATCAATTCCCCTAGCCTGCAAATAGGGCAATAAAATTCGCTGGCCTGCATCATCCTTTTTACCTTGAATGGGGCCTGTGTCATAGAGTAACTTTTTGCTAGCCGTCTCAATCAATACTGCGGTCCCTTGTCCAATATCAAATACTGTTGCAATAAATTGACCCGAAGATATTGCTGGACTACCAATCCTAATAAACAAGGGAATAAGTAAGCAAAGTGCGGCAGCACGAGAGCGCCAATTAAGACAGAGAGGACCGGGAGCAATAGCGAAAGTAATGCCAATACCTGAAAGTAGCAGAGTCCACCATGCTGGCTGTGGCTGCCACAGCACAGACCACTTCCAGCTGGCCATCCAATGTAAAGATTCAGAAAGATATTCCATTGAAATATGGGCGGCGAGCAAAAGCCAACGACCGATAAATTCTGGTAACAATGCTCCTGCAATAGCTAATGGAGTCACTATGTAACTGACTACAGGTATAGCAAATGCATTTGCTAGCGGCGAAACTACGGAGACCTGATAAAACCAATATAAAGTCAGCGGTAATAATGCCAGCGTCACGACAGCTTGCACGCGACATGCCTCGAATAATGCCTGCATCACTCTTTGAGACCAATGCACCTCTAGCTCTTTACCCGTTGGGATACCCAATAAACCAACTGAATTTCCCATCGCATACAAAATGGCAGCAACTGCGCCAAAAGATAACCAAAATCCTGGGGTGTAAGGCGCCATGGGATCAATCAACAGCACAATCAATAACGCCCACCACCAAATATCAAAAGACCGCGGATTCCTCCCAGCCCATATAGCAAAGCCAACGACCCCAACCATATACATAGTTCTTTGGGCTGGAATCTGAAAGCCTGCTAACCACGCATAGATAAACGCAGTGAAAAATCCTGCTGCTGCAGCGACTTTACTTACTGGCATCAATAAGGGGAAATGACGACGTCGCCAGATAAAGCCTGCCAGTGCAGCACCTACTCCTGCAAGCATAGTGACATGCAGTCCAGATATAGAGATGAGGTGCCCAATACCGGTGGCATTAAATACCCGCCAATCATTCTGATCAATTGCATTTTGATCACCCATAACCAAGGCAATGATGACACCTGCATAACGTGCATTTTCAGGAAGTAAGTCCTGAATTTTTTTACGCAACTTCCAACGCGCTAACTCCATGCGTAACTCAAACTCTAGAAGCCCAATTTCTTCATGGGCCAATAAGATACCACTCCTTACTGAACCACTCGCGCCAAAATTCTGATGAAACGCCCAACGCTCAAAATCAAATGTGTATGGATTTAAAGTTCCGTAAGGCTGCTTCAGCTTGGCCTTAAAGCGCCATCTCTGGCCAGGAATAATGTCAGGAATAGCTTGAGGGTTTCTCCAGGCTGGCTGCCAACTCAAATAAATTCTGCTTGGAAATTGATCAATGCTTTGCTGACCCATGAAAATACGATCTACTGCAAAGGCAAACTTTGCACCATCTGATTTACTTTGAGGCAAGGCAGTAATACGCCCTTCTATTGCCAACTCTCTTCCCTCCAGATCGCTAATCAGAATATTGCCTAAACGTTCTTGCGCATAATGTAGGTTCCAAGCAAAACCTAAACTGAGCGCTAAAACAACCATAGCCCCCTGGCGAATTCTTGTTGAGTTGGAGTTTGCTAGAGCCATTGCAATACTCAGAATTGAGCTGACTGCGCAGATCAATAAACCATATAGCGGGACTTGCGGCAAAAAGAGAAGGAGAGATCCCCCGGCAATGAATGCCGTAATAACTAGGCGCAAAACCTTAAGAGACTATTGAGAGATTTGGATTAGTCGCGCACAGCGCTGACCAACGTGGCAATACATGCATTGCATTGCGCCACACAGCTTGAGCAAATGCCGTCTCATCAATGCTGCGAATAGCTGCCAACTCTCGAGTAATACGAGGCAAAAAAGCAGGCTCATTAAAGGGAATGCCCTCACTCCTCAGCCAAGCAGGCGGAATATCAGGAGCATCTGTTTCAGTAACAATACTGTCTAGCGGCAAATCCTTTAGTAAGCGTCGTATCTGCAGGGCTCGCTCATAGGTTGCCGCGCCCCCAAAGCCTAATTTGAATCCCAATTCAATAAATTGTTCAGCCTGTTGTAGGCTGCCATTAAATGCATGCGCAATTCCACCGGGAATATTGCGACGACGTAATGCCTTCAGAATGACATCTTGTGAACGACGAACATGCAAAATGACAGGTAATTGATATTTTTCTGCTAAATCCAACTGAGCATTAAAGATTAAGTCCTGCTGCTGAGGATCCAAATCTTCAACAAAGTAGTCGAGACCAATTTCACCAATCCCAACAAATCTAGGGTCAGATATAGATTGTGCAATTTGCTGATCCACTACCCCCAGATCGCCTGGCTTCGCTTGATTGCTGTAGAGAGGATGAATACCCAAGGTGTATACCAAGCCGGGTAATTGAGCGCTATATTGAGAAACCAGTTCTTTGACGCTCTGACAGTCAGCTGCTTTCACAGTAGGGAGCAGAATGGCTCGAACATTCTGATTCAGTGCAGCGGAAATAATATCTGGTAGAGAGCTCGCAAACTCAGGCGCATCTAAGTGACAATGAGTATCTATCCACACGGAAGGCTGTCTCACTTAGCGAAGGTCTTCAATACTCCACGCTCTAAATGCAAAATACGATCGCAACGTTTAGCGCGTACTGGATCATGCGTCACGATTACAAAGGCAGTACCTTGTTCGCGAGCAATATCTAACATCAAATCAAAAACGCCATCAGCAGTCTCAGTATCTAAATTACCAGTAGGCTCGTCTGCTAATACACAAGCTGGATTGCCAACTAATGCTCTCGCTACTGCCACTCGCTGACGCTCACCCCCTGACAACTCACCAGGTGTATGCAATTCGCGCTTAGCCAAACCTACAGCCTTGAGCATCTTGCTGGCACGCTCCATAGACTCATCGTTACTTAAGCCCCGGATACGTAAGAGCAATGCCACATTCTCAACAGCGCTAAATTCATCTAGGAGATGATGAAATTGATAGATAAAACCTAAGCTCTGATTTCGCAAGCGATCTAGCTTGGCAACAGATAATTGATTGATGTCGGAACCATCCAATATGACTGAGCCAGAACTGGGCGTATCTAAGCCGCCCAATAAATGCAGTAAGGTGCTCTTACCAGAGCCGGATGAACCCACAATCGCCACCTTCTCAGAAGATGCAATCTCTAAATCAACCGATTTCAGAACCTCGACTGCGGTAGCGCCCTGACCATAAGTCTTTGCTAGGCCTTTAGCAACTAATACATTACTCATATCTCAAGGCCTCCGCAGGTAATACCTTCGCTGCACGACGGCTGGGGTACAAGGTCGCCAGAACAGATAATCCAAATGCCATTAAGCCCACAGTCAGAACATCGGACATTCTGACGTCAGAAGGCAGCTCACTAATGAAGTAAACCTCACGTGGCAAGAAACGCACACGGAAGATAGCCTCAATAGCTGGAACAATCACATCAATATTCAATGCAATTAATAAACCCAAAGCTACGCCAGCTAGTGAGCCTAATAAACCAATAGCTAAACCTTGAATGAGAAATATTCTCTGAATTAATCCTGGGCTCGCACCCATCGTCCGAAGAATAGCAATGTCCGCCTGCTTCTCATTGACTGTCATAACTAGAGTGGATACAAGATTAAATGCAGCAACCGCAATAATGAGAGTCAAGATAATGAACATCATTTTCTTTTCTGTTTGAACTGCAGCAAACCAGTTTCGGTTAGAGCGAGACCAATCCGTTACCCAAAGTGCCTGCGGAACAAGGGCAGCCAATTCATTTGCAACCTCTGGCGCCCTTTGCATATCATCCACTTTTACCCTCAAACCAGATGGATCGCGCAGCCGTAATAAAGCGGCAGCATCCTTCCAATGCAAGATGGCTAAGGAGCTGTCATATTCATAATGACCACTGTCGACTATACCGACTACGGTTAGAGTCCGCATCCGAGGCATCGCTCCAGCAGGAGTCAAATCACTCTCAGGAACAATTAAATTAATTCGATCACCGACTCGAGCGCCGACAATCGATGCTAGTTGCGCACCTAATGCAACACCAAAACTTCCTGGCTGCAGATCATTAATATTTCCAGCTACAAATTGCTTCGGTAGATCAGATACCCTACCCTCATCGCTTGGTAAGATTCCACGGATCGAAACGCCACGCATCATGCTGTCTCGACTTAGTAATCCTTGTGAGCTCACCATAGGAGCCACTCCCAGAACATGGGGTTGAGAAGCCACCTTGGCCGCCAACGGCTCCCAATTTGCCAATCCATCTGGGGCAGTAATTTCAACGTGAGAGAGAACGGAGAGCATGCGATCTCGTACCTCCTTCTGGAATCCATTCATCACAGAGAGCACTACGATCAATGCAGCCACACCTAAAGCGATACCGGCAGTAGAGATCCCTGAGATAAAAGACAAGAAGCCATCGCGCTTGCCCACCGTTTTGCGACGCTTGGATCGGGTATAGCGGAGGCCAATTTCTAGCTCAATAGGAAGTCTTAACATAGCGACAGTTTAGACAATTGGGAGCGCAAACTGATGGAATACCTAAATGCCACCTAAAATCAGGGAAATGACAGCCAATTTCAATTCCCCTCAAAACGGTGGTAAACGCTTCACTCTGATGGTTTCAGGGGAGGATGCGCTTGATCTAGAGGATGGGCAGAGCTTATCTCACCCTCCCATGGGCCTTCCACATGAACGGTTTCTATTGGGAAATGCAGTCCCCATTGCCCCTGTCCTCTTATTAGGACAATCCAATCAAGCAATCAACCCCCAGGAATATATTGCCTGCCTACAACCAGTGCATCTTCATGCGACACGTGATCATCTCGTTTTAATGAGTCAAGATCAGGTTGATCTGACAACCGAAGAATCTCATCTTCTCCTAAAGACAGCTTTGCCCTTCATTGAAGAAGACTTTCAGTCCAGGGTTTTATTTGAAGGGCAACATTATTGGTTTATTCCTGCGGGACCATTTACTAACTTAAGCACCCATAGCATTGATCAGGCTCATGGCAGAAACATCGACTGGTGGATGCCACGTGATTCAAATGAATCTGGAATTGCTAAGCGTTGGCGAAAACTCCAAAATGAGATTCAAATGCTTTGGCATATTGACCCCGTCAACGAGTCTCGTGAGCAACGCGGTCTACCCAGTATCAATTCACTTTGGATTAGTGGCATTGGCAAATTGGCAGACCTTAATGCCCCAGAAGTAATTCGAAATGCAAACTACCTATGTGGAAGCCATCCAATCCTTGCGGGTCTGGCTAAACACTACCAGATTGAGTACAACTCAACGATCAAGCCAAAAGATTTATCTCAAACATTTGCTTGGTTAGAAAATCCAGCAGCAATTTGGCCTCTTCTGAATCAGGCTTTATTAGAAAAGCATCTTGATGAAGTGCTGGTAATTGATTTTCCATCTGGCAAAAAACGGGAGCGCATTTTTACCAATAAGAATTTACATAAACCTTCTTGGATGTTTTGGAAAAAAACAGAGGCGCTGTCCTGGCACGAGATTGCTCAGCAATAATGACCAATATGAGTCTTTTTTCCCAACGTCCTTTTTCCGAACGAACTGCTACTTGGTTGCAGCAAAGCGGTCTTCATCCCTTACTAGCTCGTCTCTATGCTGCGCGCGGACTGGAGTCGCCTGAGGCACTGTCGCTTGATTTGAAGCAACTTTTATCGCCAGCAGAGTTGAAGAATTGCCTTAGCACCGCCAGCTTGCTTGCCGATATCCTTGAGGCAAAAGAGCCTATGCTCATAGTTGCGGACTACGACTGCGATGGTGCCACTGCTTGTGCGGTAGGTTTACGCGGCCTACGGATGTTAGGTGGATCCGATACCCCTATTCATTTTTTGGTACCCAACCGATTTACGATGGGTTATGGACTAACACCTGAAGTGGTGGAACTCGCTGCGCAACAAACCCCTAAACCTAAATACCTGATTACTGTAGATAACGGCATTGCTAGTGAAGCAGGTGTTGATCATGCGCATGAACTGGGAATGGAAGTGATTGTGACTGACCATCACCTTCCGGGAGATCGACTGCCTAAGGCGAGGGCTATCGTCAACCCCAATCAACCTAGCTGCTCCTTTCCAAGCAAAGCACTTGCTGGTGTTGGCGTCATGTTTTATTTATTAGTTGCCTTAAGAGCGGAGCTACGAAAACGAGGTAAATTTACTGCAGAGACTCAGCCTAAGATTGAAAACTTATTGGATCTCGTAGCATTAGGCACCGTTGCCGATGTTGCACAACTGGATCGCAACAATCGCATCCTCGTTTCTAATGGCTTAAAGCGAATTCGTGGGGGAATCTCTCAACCAGGGATCCAAGCCCTCTTCCAAGCAGCAACGCGAGATCCACGCAAAGCCAATACCTTTGACCTTGGATTTGCTATTGGACCAAGACTTAATGCTGCTGGCCGCCTTGCTGATATGACCCTAGGTATTCGCTTATTACTAACTGATAGTGCAGATGAAGCATTAAATCTTGCCCATGAGCTTGATCGCATTAATCGGGAACGTCGCGTCATTGAATCTGGCATGCAAGAAGCTGCATTAGCCCATCTTGCAGAAGATCAGCTAGCAGGAAGCATCTCAGAGCGAACAAGCATTTGCCTATGGAACCCTGAATGGCACCAGGGAGTCGTCGGTATTGTCGCCTCTCGCCTCAAAGAACGTTTTAATCGACCTGCTATTGTTTTTGCTCCAGCCGATGGCAGCACTGGTGCAGAGTTACGTGGCTCGGGGCGTTCACTGACTGGCTTTCATTTAAGAGATGCTCTTGATCTGGTATCTAAACGCGAACCAGGGCTGATACTGAAATTTGGCGGACATGCCATGGCAGCCGGATTGACTATTCGTAAAAGTGATTTTGAGAAATTTGATCTTTGCTTTCAACAAGTAGCCAGCGAACTCCTCACTGAAGAGTTACTGCAAAGACGTCACGTTCATGACGGCGCCCTAGCGCTTTCTGAGTTCACGCCTGAAACAGGCGACTTGCTTTCTGAAGAAATCTGGGGGCAAGGCTTTCCGCAGCCGATTTTCTTCGGCGAGTTTGAAATCACGCAACAAAGCCTCATGAAAGAAAAGCATTTACGATTAATGCTGCGTCCATTAGGTGACGGTCCAGTCAACAGCAAGCCCTTTACTGCTGTTTGGTTTAACCATACCCAAAGCTTGCCAAGCAAGGCTAAATTAGCTTATCGCCTTGTCACCGATCGCTACCAGGGTCAAGCACGGGTCCAGCTCATGATTGAGGCCCACGACGAGAGTTCTGGCACCTGAGCGCCCAGTCAGAATAACCCCCTTATAATTGTGGGATGGAAGCCGAACAATTAAATACTATTTCAAATACCTTGTCTGATCTGCTCTCTCGCGAGCAAGCTCTTCGGGGGTATCTTTGACTTCGAAGTAAAGTCACGTCGCCTTACTGAAGTTAATTCCATCCTTGAAGATCCAACGATCTGGGATGATCAAAAGAAAGCACAAGCTCTAGGCAAGGAAAAGAAATTACTTGATGGCGTTGTTGCCACCTTGACTGATCTCAATACCAATATCACTAGTGCTCTTGAGCTCTTTGATATGGCTAAAGAAGAAAATGATTTTGAAACGATCTCTGCCATTGAGCAAGACGTTGAAAACTACAGCAAGATCATTGGCGATCTCGAGTTCCGTCGCATGTTCCACAATGAGATGGATTCATGCAATTGCTTTATTGATATTCAAGCTGGTGCAGGTGGCACAGAAGCCTGTGACTGGGCTAGCATGCTTTATCGTCAATATCTCAAGTATTGCGAACGCAAGGGTTACAAAACAGAAATCCTAGAAGAATCCGATGGTGACGTCGCTGGGATTAAAAGTGCCACCATTAAAGTGGATGGTGAGTATGCCTATGGCCATCTTCGCTCTGAGACTGGAGTTCATCGCTTAGTTCGCAAGTCGCCATTTGACTCATCTAATGGACGCCATACCTCCTTCGCCAGTATTTATGTCTATCCAGAGATTGATGACTCCATTGAGATTGAGGTCAATCCTGCTGACATTCGTACGGATACTTACCGCGCCTCTGGAGCAGGTGGGCAGCACATTAATAAAACGGATTCTGCAGTACGTCTCACCCACCTTCCAACCGGTATCGTCGTCCAGTGCCAAAACGATCGCAGCCAACACCGCAACCGCGCTGAAGCGATGACAATGCTTAAATCACGTCTCTATGAACATGAAATGCAAAAGCGTCGTGCTGAGCAAGATAAATTAGAAGCGAGTAAGACAGATGTAGGCTGGGGTCACCAAATCCGCTCCTATGTCCTGGACCAAAGTCGCATTAAAGATTTGCGTACCAATGTGGAAATTTCCAATACGCAAAAGGTTTTAGATGGAGATCTAGATGCATTCATCGAAGCCAGTCTGAAACAAGGCGTGTAATAAAACTAAAGTACTGATTAATAGCAATCAAACGAGATATGAACGATAAAGCCAATCCTAGCCCCGCCCCAGCTACCGAAGTAGTTGATGAGAACCACATCATTGCAGAGCGCCGTGAAAAGCTAGCCAAGCTTCGTGAAGGTGGCATTGCCTTTCCAAATGATTTTGTACCCACTCATTTAGCAGCGGATCTACACACCCACTATGACAGCCTGAGCAAAGAAGAACTTGCAGCCAAGAAGGTTCATGTCAAAGTTGCAGGACGCATGGTCTTAAAACGCGTCATGGGCAAGGCCAGCTTTGCCACCATTCAAGATCGCAGCGGCCAAATTCAGTTCTATATTAATGATGAGATTTCTGGTGCTGACATCCATGCTGCTTTTAAGCACTGGGACATGGGTGACTTTATCTCTGCAGAAGGCAACTTATTTAAAACAAATAAGGGTGAGTTGTCTGTAGAGTGTAGCAATTTGCGCCTCTTAAGCAAATCTCTGCGCCCTCTTCCAGATAAGTTTCATGGCCTCTCTGATCTTGAAACCAAATACCGTCAGCGCTATGTGGATTTGATTGTGAATCCAGAAAGTCGCAATACTTTCAAAGCGCGCAGCAATGCTATCGCCTCCTTGCGTCGCCACATGCTAGATGCTGATTTCATGGAAGTGGAGACACCCATGCTTCATCCAATTCCTGGTGGCGCTGCAGCTAAACCTTTCATCACGCATCACAATGCTTTAGATATGCAGATGTTCTTGCGTATTGCACCAGAACTCTATCTCAAACGATTAGTGGTTGGCGGTTTTGAACGCGTCTTTGAAATTAACCGCAACTTCCGAAATGAGGGTGTAAGTCCGCGCCACAATCCTGAATTTACAATGATGGAGTTCTATGCTGCTTATACAGACTATCGTTGGTTGATGGATTTCACTGAGGGGCTTATTCGTGCAGCAGCCATAGATGCTCAAGGTACTGCTGTATTAACCCATCAGGGGCGGGAATTGGATTTAAGTAAGCCTTTCCAGAGAATGACCATCAATGAAGCCATCCTCAAGTACTGCGGTCAGTCTGGTAAAGATTACCAAGCAAACCAGCTGGAAGACATCGACTTCATTCGGGCTGAATTAAAAAAAGGTGGCGAGAATCCTGATTCCCCTACCCTGAAGAATGCTGGTATTGGCGCCTTGCAATTAGCCTTATTTGAATTGGTGGCAGAAGCGCATCTCTGGGAGCCAACTTACATCATTGACTATCCGATTGAAGTAAGTCCACTTGCAAGAGAATCTGATACACGTCCCGGTATTACTGAGCGCTTCGAGCTTTTCATTACTGGCCGTGAAATTGCCAACGGTTTCTCTGAGCTCAATGATGCAGAAGATCAAGCTAACCGCTTCCGCAAACAAGTTGAGCAAAAAGAAGCTGGCGATGAGGAGGCAATGTACTTTGACCACGACTTTATTCGCGCCTTGGAATATGGCATGCCTCCCACTGGCGGCTGTGGCATTGGGATTGATCGATTGGTAATGCTCTTGACAGATGCGCCCAATATTCGCGATGTCATCCTCTTTCCTCACCTACGTCGGGAAGAAGAATAGAAAGCCAGGAATAAATCTTCAAAAATTTGCAGACAAAACAAAGGCACCCTAGGGTGCCTTTTTCATTTGATAAATTGGGGTATTAAGGTAATTCAGGTAAAGACTGAATGCCAGCAAGAATGGTGTCGTGAGGATTTTGAGCGTTACGAGAGATGGCTGCAGTATCCAAGACAATCAGAAGGCCACTGTTAAGCTTAAAGGCCCCCTCTATCGCCTCTTGAAACTGACCCGATAAATGGGATGGAGGCAGCACAAGCTCTGAAGCTTCAAAAGTCAAGATATCCCCAATTGAATCAACCATTAAGGCGATATTATTCTCTTCTACTTTTAGAATAATACTAAATGACTCGCACTGAGAGTCGGCAATTTCAAGATAGGCGCTCATATCGACCGCAGGCATAAGCAAGCCTCGTAGATTTAATATTCCACGAATCATTTTTGGGCTGCCAGGAACTTTTGTGCATCCTAAATTCCGATTTACCTCAATCAACTCTTCGGCAGGCACACCCAGCGTATAAGCGCCGACATTAAAAGCTAAGAATGAGCGTTCCATATTCAATTTGGTAAGTACACGTCAATTACTTTTGGATATTGACCAGATTCTTCTTGGATATTGTGCATCACAAGAACCTCTTCTAGATCCAACACATTAATGACTTGATCGTTATAAATAATGCAGCCATTAAGCCCTCTCTGTGGGGTAGACAGCTCATGTAACTTAGCAGGCACCTCAATAATATCGGTTACTTGCTTAACTACTAAACCATATAAACGATCATGATAACGACAAGTTAATACTGGAGCACGAGTATTTGGCAATGCTTCTATTGCACCCCCACTCACATACTGCTCGAGTCGCACCAAATCCATGAGCTGTTCATTAAAGTAAACCACCTCACGATTGCCGTTTTGCTGAATTTGCCCCGAGTCTAATTTGATGATGTGATCAATCGCATCCAGAGGCAATGCAATCTTATGTAAGCCAGGAATTTCAAAGAGCAATACAGAAATCATCTCCTCAACAGGAGCAACATAAAGCTCATCTTGTCGAATTGGATTGGCTTGCAAGCGCTCAATCAGGCCTGACTTACGTGCAATACCATCAATATCTAAGATCAGGGCCACCTCGCCATTACCCATAATGGTCGCCCCTGCAAAATTAGACATATCCCTTAATAACTCGCCTAAGGGCTTGATCACAATGTCTTGAATATTCAAGACTTCCTCTACCACCAGGCCAAACAGAGTTCCGTTGAAATTGAGAACGGCTATAAAAAGCTTCTGCTTTGGTTTAAGAGGACTTGCAGCCAAGTTCAGCTGCTCACTTAAGAAAAGCAAAGGAATTAATTTATCCCTCAAGCGAAAAGTTGGGGTGCCGTAAAAATCCTCAATCCCATTATTGGGCTGATTTGGCGAAAAGCGAACCAACTCTAGAATACGGTTTTGTGGGATTAAGAAGATCTCTTCTGCACACCTGACGAATAAGGTTGGCAAAATCGCCAATGTCAGAGGAATCTTCAACCTAACATGAGTTCCTTCGTTGGGAACACTGGTAATTTCAATGCTGCCGCCAATATTTTCAATATTGTTTTTGACAACATCCATACCCACACCTCTACCAGAGAGATTGGTAATCGTGTCGCGTGTCGAAAATCCCGGCAAGAAGATTAACTCTATTAACTCTTTGTGATTTAGTGAGTGGGCTTTTTCAACACTAATTAAGCCACGAGAAATTGCACGTTGACGAACGCGTTCATAGTCAACCCCTGCACCATCATCAATTACCTCAACAATGACAGTACCATTTTGGTGGGCTGCACGCAGCACCAAATAAGCGATCTCTGACTTACCCTTTTCAAGGCGTACTTCTGGCACCTCAATACTGTGATCAATACTATTACGAATGAGATGGATTAATGGATCTCGGATGCTGTCTAGCAAAATACGATCAAGCTCAGTTTCAGAGCCCTCCTGCAGGAGCCGCACCTTCTTGCCACACTCAGCAGAAACATCCCTGACCAAGCGTGGGAACTTATCCCAGATATGAAAAATAGGCTGCATCCGCATTTTCATCATGCGTTCTTGCAACTCTAAAGTGAGTAGATCAATACTGCGGACAGCACTAGTAAAT
>JACCDO010702183.1_pt1 | contig 31505 bp, 46 predicted proteins | sample 7446101 | NCBI WGS metagenome assembly JACCDO01 (sample SAMN15323440, study PRJNA562643) | freshwater metagenome | isolation source: river surface water | place: USA:Blue River Watershed | collected 2017-08-16
CCACCGCATAACAAACATCATTTTATCCTTTTCACTGCGGAACCAGAACTTACGGTTGTTTTGCAACCAGCGAGGACTATCGGGCCACACAAAGTCTTGATTAGGCCATATCTCTCCAGGAGGCCCAAACGTAGCAATACACCATTCTTCCATTTCTGGCCAACTACCACCGATTGGTGATATACAATGATACACACCGCCGTGTACTCGTCCTTCGGAGAACACTAACTCTTCAATGGGTTGCGGCTTGTTCAAGTCGTCCATAAGACGTTTCAATGCCGCCGCTGAGAACATGCTCTTACCGGTTCTCCGGCCAGCCATCATTATCTTAAGTTCCTTGCCAGACTCAACATGGGTTTCTATATCAACGAGAAGTTTCTTTTGCCAGTCGTACATAAGTGTCAAGAGTATTTGAGTGCTATGATTATAGCATCCTTATCATTGTTTGTCGCTACAAAAAGGTAATCACTGCCACCCATTTCATCAAAGTGTAGTTTACCGTCCCACTGATTCTTCGTACAACGACACCAATACCAAACTGTATTGTTGCCTAATTCTCTGTGCGGATATTGAAACTGATCAAACTCGGCTTTAGTATTCCAACCAAACGGTTCGTCTAAGTCAAAAATCTTATCAGGATCAACTTCGATAATGTGTTTAAAGTTCATAAACATATTTTCTACTGTGCCTGCTCTAAAGACAATAGTTTCATCTCGCCACTTTTCCCAAGTGCGGAGTTGTTTGTTCTTGCCTGTTCGCCAAGTAAGATACTTGTCTTTTATAAGTTCAAGAAGATCCATACTTTAGAAGAAACAACGAATGCTTTTTGTCATCCACAATCTTATAACTGCTGTCAATGTTGCCACCTACCATATTAACTTGCAGGCCGTAACGGCGTTGCATAAAGTAATTGAAACTGGCAAAGTTTGGCTCACCATACGGTCCTAGCTCGTTGGCTTGATAGTCTGCCCAAGCCGCACGTAACATACGCCAATAATCATTGCGTCGTTCTAAGTATTCCTTGTTCCACTCGTTAAACTGTTGTTCCATAGGATGTATGCTGTATCTAGTCATCTAAATTGTAAAAACTTTTGTTTTCTAAAATGTACTCGCTGTAGGCAATCCTAAACATGCGAGCGGCCTTCTTGCTTTCAAATTGGATAAGAGGAGTCTCTGGCTCATCCTTTGCAGACGATGGGCTAATAAACGATGTCTTATAGTTGTGAATAATGTGCCAGCGTTCAAACGGCCCGTCTAATGGATAGTTGCCACACCAATTGTAGATGTCATCGTTAATCTCTCGCATTAAGAAACGATAAGCGAATGTCGGTTTGTTGTTACCGCCGTCACTCCAAAAGTATTCCATTAACTATACCTCAATACAAAAATTACGTACAATTTTGGATCGTACCACTTTACATTCAATCTGTAATGTTTGTTTTTGCTTTTTGCTAAAGTAGCCTTATACAGTTTCAATTCTGTTTCTATGGTACCTTCAGGATCATGTGCCATGATGAAGTTATTAAAGTATCCTGTCTCGCCTCTACGATATTGTCTCTTTATCATCATACGCCTTTCAACAGTATTAAGCCCATGAGCTTTTCATGTACCCAATAACGACTACGATGATAAGCACCTTCTATCTTCCACAGTTTGTTGCTATGTTGTTCTATCCAATCACCAAACTGATAACGACAGTCTAGCAGGTGCCACTTAACACCGTGCTCGTCTGTATAGACGTTGCGATAAACGTCTTGCGGGTATTCCCAACCTTTAGTGTTTGTACTCATTACCATGTTATACCACTCAATGTACAAGTGCTCATTGTTCCAGGTAACACTATTTCTTCTTGTATTAGCACAGCTTGATTACCATACTTTAGCACAAGCATATCACGTTGCTTGTCTGTTGTAGTGTCGCACGTAATTGTCTTCTTACCGTAGACTGTATATGTGCCGCCGCCTGATTTATCAAACTTATGCTCCGGTGCTTCAATTCGTACAGGAATATTGAATGCGTGTAACCATTTAAAGTCTGCTTCGCCTACTTCGTCCACAGCAAGTATCCATGTACGATACTTCCTAGGTTCGTTAGACATGTTGTGATAAAAACGTTTCATGCGTCACTCCACCGTAGTGAAAACAGCATAGCATCCTTGCTACTCTTAAAGTAGTAAGTGTCAACTTTATCAGTCCATCCCATTCGCCAGCGAAACTTTTTACTGCGCCCACCCGGACCAAATCGTTCTAAACACCAAGTTTGGATCTCGGTGTGCCTATTATTGGACCGACTGTCAAACATTACTTTATGTTTGTATTTGCTTTTGCGTTCTTGTGTTATCATGATGACCACCTTAAAGTAAACCAAGTAGCATCTTGCTTACTGTTAAACATCCATACCAAACCACGATTCCAAACTTTGCCTCTAGTATTAGAAGCGACCCACTCATCTACTTCTTTACTAACTTCGTGAGTCATTATCCAATCGAGCTTAACTTCGTGCCATCCACAACCTGCAAGCATACCTCGCATAATCTCAGCGTCAATATCATCCGCTAGTTGCTTTGCGGCATCTTCTATTTGTTGTTCGTACAGTAACCCTGACTTATCTGTTAGAAGTTTTTTCTTTTTCATAATACATTGTCTTTGTATGTAAGCATTTCAAAAAGTGTAGCATACTGTACGTGCGGCTCCATGTGGAACCCTGTGCCCCACACTACCCACACTCTGCGCTTGTAAATGTGTTGCCGCCAAACATACTTTCCGCTTACAGTCTTAACCGGAAGCCATGCGTACTTCTTTGTCCACGGATAGCAGTCAGCACCGTCCTCGATGATTTGAGTAATGTTCATTGTTGCGTACTCTAGGTTCCAACCAATGCTTCGGTTTACTTTTAACTTCACGTTTCTTTCTTAAGCCACAGGAACATGTGCTTCTTAGTATTCTTTGGTTCCCACAGTTTGCCTTCTACCCCGCAAGCACTATGAGGCAGTCTAACAATCCCACACCGTTCGTAGTGTGCTGGATTAATTTTAGGACCAGTTACATAGTTTTCATCACCTACTGCTTCTTTATACACTTTCTTACAGCGCATTGAATAACGCTTTGGAGCCAAGCTGATCCAATCGTTAAATGTTTGAAAACTGTGTTTACAATCTTTACACAAGTAATGTTCGGTCATTTCTCTTGCTCCTTTGCTAATGCCCATACCATCATAAAATAGTTCCATGCTTTTGCAACAGCAGGATTAGTTAGCATCTTGTCTGCTTCTTCCTGCATTGCCTTAACACCTGCTTCTGCGGCTTCGCGATACGAGCAGTACTCTAACGCATATCGTTCTTCTCCGAATGCTTCTGCTAAGGCTTCCCATGCTTTGATTTGTTTTTGTGTCAATGGCTTGCGATCCTCACGTGGCCGCATAGCACTAATGTCCATAATACGTTTACTAATAGCGTCCTCGGCATATCGTCCAGCGGCAATCATAGGCGCGAACGCTGGATCGATATTGTATCGGCGACTTTGTCCGCCAGGGTACGACATTACAATATGTGTTCCTTTAGGAAACGCATCCATTAGTGTTTGGTCGTACTCGTACACCGGTACATACTTACGTCCAACCTTTTCGTAAAAAATCTTCTTGGTCATTCAATTGCCTTTACTACCTTAGGAGTCACAAACACTTTGGTGCCGTGTTCTCGAATTAAATCAGCAAGCCCTTGTGGGTTTACTTCGCTTAGATGTACAAGCGACCTAATATTAGTTTCGCTTTGGAAAGTCCATATTTCAGGACTGCGATGCGGATTAAGTTTGGCCCGCATAATAAGTGCGCCTACAGGAAGTCGTTCTTCTGTTTGCTTGTTTGAAAGACTTGCCCACATTGCTTTCTTATCATAGTCAGTTAAGTCTATGATTGTTTCAAACCCTAGCTCATCAAAGTATGCTAGGTACAACTTTGCTCTCACCACTGTACTCCGTTAGCACGTTTAACTTGTGCATCAAACTCTTGCGGAGGAATCTGGTCCCACTTTTCGCCACAGCGAATGCAAGGATCCTCTGGTCGGTATCCGAGCTTAGTCTTGTTCCATGCAGTCATGTCGGATGCACAGCCTGTTAAAAATAGTATTGTGATTGCCAAAAAGGTACGCATTGTGTAGCTTTCTGTAGTTGATGATGTTACTATTATAGTGTCAGTTTTATTCTATGTCAAGCAGAATCCAAAAGAGTAAATACTGCTTTACAATTCGGAGCTCAAAATGAATCTCAACCATGTCACAGTTACATTGGAAGTTGGACAAGAGATTTTGGTTGGGCACAATGATAAACGTGCCAAAATAACCAAAATTGAATTTCACGAAAAATCCGGTGACATTACAATTAACACAACAGAAGGGCCAAGAAAAGCCCTAAATTTTAAACTTTGCGAGCAAACAGAACCTAAATATACCAATCCTGCGGATAAATATAGATAACAGGGTGACAACTATGAGAATACATGAAATTTTAGAAAACATCGAACTAGATGAAAAGTCAAGTCGTAAACTGTGCCTAAGCACAAAGACTGACGCCGAGCTAGGCGCTAGTAATCTTGCATCATGTAAGTCACAAGGCTTACGTGCTCGTGATGGTAAAAAGAGTCACTTAGTTGGCAAAAAACGAATTACTGTTGGCGGGAAGAAGATTAAAGGCAAAAAGTACGGCGGACCACTACCTGACTACAGCTAAAGTGAGACCGCATGATAGGCCAACTGCTTATTGCACCACCTGCCCAAACTGACGATTATTGGGGTAAAAGTGTTGTATTGTTATACGAGAAAACACAAGCCGCGTCCGTTGGGTTAATCCTAAACAAACCATCCGAACGTTCTGTTAAAGAATTAGCAGAACATCATGGACACGAATTCAAAGGCGATGATATCATTTACGTAGGTGGACCTGTTAATCCAAGTGCGTTAGTAATGTTACACACAGACGATTGGACATGTTCCAATACTATGCAAGTAACAGATACATTACGTTTAAGTTCAGATCGTTCTATGATTAAACGTTTATGTGCAGGAGACAGACCTACACACTGGCGTTTATTTTTAGGTATGAGTGCCTGGACACCTAGTCAACTAGAAGGCGAAATGAATGGCACAGCACCTTGGAGTAAGAAAACTGCTTGGGTAACATGCCCGTCAAACACACCAATCGTGTTCGATTTGAATCCAGATAGAATGTGGAAACGCTCAATAGATTTCGCCGCCCAAAAGATGGTTGATTCATACTTTACTATTAATTAACTTCGGTTGACACAAAAACACTTCGGTGTTACATTATTAGAGTTAAATACTCTTATTACTTTGGAATCAAGAAAATGGCAGACACTTTGTTGCTGAACGCAGACGCACAACCTGTTAGCTACTTGCCATTAAGCACACTTACTTGGCAGGAAGCAATACGATACATGGTGCTTGATAAAGCATCCGTGTTGGAATGGCACGACAATTGGGTCGTACATTCTGCCACCTGGTCAACACCTGTACCGTCAGTCATGATGCTTCGTGAATACATGAAGCCTAAGCAAACTGTTCGCTTTTCGAAGCAGAACATTTTCCTTCGTGACGACTGGGAATGCCAGTACTGCGGAACAGAGTTGACTAACAAGACTGCTACAATGGATCACGTCTTGCCTATCTCGCACGGTGGTAAGACTAACTTTGAAAACATTGTTGCGGCTTGCCCAACATGTAACGCAAACAAAGGTAACAACAAGAAGATTGTTCCAAAGCATAAGCCACGTCGACCAGACTACTGGGAACTTGTTAACAAGCGTAAGAAGCTTCCATTCTTTGTTCGTCATGACTTATGGCACAACTACTTGGAGTCACATGATTAAGAAAGCGTTTTGGAATGTTCTAGGCTTTACTAGCCTAGGATGTGCTTATATAGGGGTTGTCACACCTGGCATCCCCTATTCCCCATTTGTAGTGTTTGCCGCCTATTGCTTCAGCAAGGGCAGTGAGCGTATGCACAAATGGATTTACAACCATAAAATCTTTGGGCCTTTCTTAACTAATTGGGGTCAGAAGCGTGTGTTCCCTTTAAAGATGAAATTCTTTATGCTGGCCATGATGTCACTAAGTTTAGTGCTTATGTACACAGGTGGAGTGCCGTTTCGAGGCATAGCTTACAGCGGGGCCTTTATGGCTTTAGTTGCTGTATGGGCATGGCGCTACCCAAGTTCCGTGGAAGAGCATGACAAGAGAATAGCCAACGGTAAAAAGGTTGGCTGGTTCAATAACTCAATTTAAAACAGAGTCTTAAGGGCTTCGATCAAGTCCTCAATCATTCCGTCATCGTGTAAAGGAGTAGGTGCAAAGCGTAACCGCTCCTTTCCCACATCTACTGTAGGATAATTGATCGCTTGTACATAGATATTAAAGTCGTTTAACAGCGTATCGCTCATAGCCTTAGCACGTTTAGCATCGCCCACTAAGACAGGAACAATGTGTGTAGTACTTGGCATTACAGGTAACCCTGCTTTTTCTAAACGATGCTTTAACTTACGAGCACGTTCTTGATGTTTTTCACGAATTTCATTATGCTCTTTAAGGTACTTGACTGCGGCCAATGCACCTGCACATGCAACAGGACTCATACTTGTTGTAAAGATAAAGCCTGCCGCAACGCTACGGATAGCATCAATTACATCTGCATCGGCGGCAATGTAGCCACCTTGGACACCATACGCCTTTCCTAGAGTCCCATTGACTATGTCTACTCTGTTTTGGAGGCCCAGTTCTTCCAGTTTGCCTGCGCCATGTTCTCCGTATAGCCCTACCGCATGTACTTCATCAATGTAAGTGATGGCTCCGTATTTGTCTGCTAAATCGCAAATCTCTTTGATTAAACTAACATCGCCGTCCATAGAGTAAACACTTTCAAAAGCAATGCACGGTGTGCCCTTACAGTTCTTTAATGTTTGCTCTAACTGTTCCATATTGTTGTGTTCAAATATGTATTTGTCTGCACCCGAATGCTTCATGCCAACAATCATACTGTTATGGTTCTTGCTGTCGCTGATATACACAATGTCTGGAATGATGCGCTTTAACGCAATGAATGTCCATTCGTTAGCAACGTAAGCACTTGTGAACAATAATGCTCGTTCCTTTTTGTGCAATGTTCCCAATTCGTGTTCTAACGCAACGTGATAATGAGTAGTACCCGAAATGTTACGAGTACCGCCCGAACCAGCACCAGTCATATCTAATGCTGTGTGCATAGCGTCTAGCACAACTTTGTGCTGACCCATTCCAAGATAATCGTTTGAACACCAGTTTACAATGTTCTTAATGTTGTATGGGCCGTACCAAATAGCATTTGGAAACTTGCCCTGCTCGCGTAAAATATCGTTAAAAACACGATACTTGCCGCTGGCTTTTAAATCAGTAATTACGTTTTGAAATGGTTGCTTGTTAATCATAGTGTCATATTTAACCACTAAATATTTTGTGATACATCAAAAGCGGTTGACATTTAAAACTAAACAAGTATAATAGCAAAATGATTGGAATTATCGGCTACGGAATGGTAGGCAAGGCAGTTAAGAATGGATTCAGTAAGACTTCAATTTTAATTTCAGACCCTGCGTACAACGACCTAACAATAGAATATATGTGTAGCAAGGATGTAGAAGCCATCTTTGTTTGCGTTCCAACACCCACGGATGATTCAAACTACAAAATACTAACCGATGTGCTTGATACTATCAAGGCACAGAACTACAAAGGGCTAGTAGTTGTAAAAAGTACAGTACTTCCGCAATACCTAAAATCTTATGATGTATTGTACAATCCAGAGTTCCTAAGCAGAGCTACAGCAGACAATGACTTTGTTAACCCACCAATGGTAATCATCGGAGGCGATTCAACAAAGGCAGAACAGTTATTGGAAGTGTATCGTAAGTACTCTGATGTCAATATGGCAAAGGTATTCATCACTACTATCGAAAATGCTTGCATGGCCAAGTATTGTATGAACAGCTTCTATGCTACTAAGATTACATTTATGAACCAAATGTACGATGTAGCACAACAAGTAGGAGCCAATTGGGGTCACGTTAATACTATATTACGTAATCATCCATGGATGGGCACACACCATTACGAAGTTCCAGGACCAGATGGCGAACGTGGCTTCGGTGGCCCTTGCTTGCCAAAAGATACAGAAGCATTAACCAAAGAGTTTGAAGTACCTCTTTTAGATACTGTGCTATTGCTGAATAAGGTATATCGCTCATGAAGACCTTACTTGTAGTGTTATCTGAAAAGTGTAATCTAAACTGTTCATACTGCGGAGTGGACAAGTGGAGTAAGAACAAGATTGATCCTAAACTGTACTTGGAAGAGTTCCGCAAAATGCGTGAGCAGTATCCAGACGAAAAGATTAAGATTGACTTTTTTGGTGGCGAACCATTACTACAACTAGACTTGATACAAGAGATTCTAGACGGAGTAAAGGACGACAACAATATCAAACTGTTTATGCCAACTAACGGCTTACTGCTAACAGAAGAAACAGTTGAGTTCCTAGTTAGCAATAAGATTGAAGTATCGATTAGCTTTGATGGCTTGTGGCAAGATAAGAATAGGTTGCAATTAAACGGCAAAGGAACTAAGCAACGTTTCTTTGAAAAGAAAGAACTGTTTAAGCAACTCCCAAACGTACGATGCCATAGCATGATTACTAAAGGATGCTACAATCTATTAGAAAATCATCTGTGGATTAGAAACAACTTTGGATTCAATCCAGAACTTACACTTGTACGTGACGTAGGTGTTTGGGATCGTGATGCTGTGGACAAGTTACTAGAAGGCGTTACGGAAATGTTTGATTGGTACATTGAGAATCCACACGAACCAATTCCATTCTTTGTGTTGTATTACTTGCAACACTTTTTAAACTATCATAACAAGGGTGTTGAAACAGACAACTGCGGCGCAGGAACTGAAATGTTTATGTTCAGCGACAACAAAGTAGTACCCTGCACACGTTTCAAAGACAGTCCAGAGATGATAGCAGAAATACCCAAGTATGCCCAAATGCCCGAATGCCAAACTTGCGAGGTTAAAAACTACTGCAAGAAGGGCTGTTTATTTGAACAAATTAAAAACCAAGGTCCTATCGTCGAGCTCTGTGATATCTATAAATATGTCTACAAAGAAGTTAAACGTATGGTTGCGGCCTTGCGAAATGACCCAAACTTTAAACGAGTTGTTCTAACTGAATTAGAAAAGGATCTAGAAGATTATGGCTACGACTATTAAAAAGATGAATAAGGCATTGTATGCCGCTTCTTGGCACTTGACTGAAGCCGGTAAGCACATGTCAAATGTTGAAGAATTTATGCCCGAAGCAAGACGCTTGCTAAAGATGGCAGACGAACTACTACAAGTTATTAAACCTGAAGAAGAAAAAGTAAGTGAAGAACGAATGATTAATATCCTAGATGAGATTTTAGGGGAGACTAAATGAACGACCGTAGCAACCAATTTACGTTAGAAATTACAACTACAGCACTTTGTAACTTAGGCTGTACATATTGTTTCGAAGGTGTTAAAACTGACACTCGTAGACTTGACGATAAAGTTGAATTAGTAAAACAACGTATTAGAGAATTGTACGAAAGCGACTTCTTTAAAAATAGTTATGACGACTTAAATGTAAGTTTCTGGGGCGGCGAACCAACACTTAACGGACACTTTATCGTAGACGTTATGAAAGAGTTCCAACACTACGATAACATTGGCTTCCACATTTACACAAACGGCTACAATCGTAAGCGTCTAGATGCAATCGTTGACAACGTGGACACTAGCAAGTTAGCTATTCAGTTTAGCTACGATGGCAAAAACATTAACGACAAGTTCCGCTTAACACACTCGGGTAAACCAACTAGTACACAAGTTATTGAAAACTTAGAGTACTTTGCACGTAAGGGTGTTAAGTTATCATTAAAGGCAACTATTCCTTTAAAGAGCATGACGGGCTTGTACGCGGCTTGGAAAGATTACAAAACCCTGTACGATAACTTACAAAGCATTGGTCCTAACATTACTGTTAGCTATGCTCCTACTATCGACTACGTTGAAAACATTCCTAAGGAAAACTTAGACGAGCTAATTCAAAACTTCCGTAGCGAAATGCTACAAATTGCAAAAGAGGAAATTGCGTTCTTTAAAGAACACAATCATCATTTATGTACGTGGTTTAATGGCAATGATGCAAAACAACATTGTGCATCCGGTGCCCACATGCACGCCATTGACGTAGACGGAAAGAGCTATGCTTGCCATGGTTCGTTGTACAGCCCAAACAAAGAGCTACAGCAAGGCAGTGATATTCACTTTGATAGTTTCGTAGCAGACGTTGAAAAAATGGCAATAGAATATCAAAAGCCTATCGCTTCAATGAACGATATTTGTACTAGCTGTGTTGCTACAACTTGCATGATTTGCCCAGTTTCTAGCTTAGACAACAGTAAAAAGACAGATTACTTCGAGCGTTGGACGGATCGTTGGGTAAATAACATGTGTGGTTTCTTTAAAGCATTCGGAGAAATTGACCGCACAGTCCAGGCATATTTAGATAGAGAACTGCCTGAAAGAAAACTAGAGGAAAACGTTTAAAATGGCATGTTCTGGATCACATTGTACTAACCATGGCACAGGAACAACTACTTGTGCATCGCACAGAGGCACTTGTTCAACTAACCGTCCGTTATCAGTATCGGGCGACTTTGCAGTAGCCGGCGGACGAATTTATGCGTCTGACATCAATAACCTTCGCGTAAACATTCGCGACGAATTGGCACGTTGGGACGACAAGTACGGTCCTTACACATATTATCAAGCGGCAGCTTATATTGCAGGTTCTACTACTGTCGACGACTCACACGCAGACGAGTTAGATAACATGGTAGGACAGATTCTCGGCGGAGCATCTGATTACCCACAAGGCGGTTACATCGAAGATTGGCATTGGGCCAACATTCGCAATAGATATGATACGATGCGTCAAGCATGTATTTGTAACTCAGACTGTGCTTGCAACAACGTTTGCTCATGCCATAACGACTGTGGATGTAACTATAGCGACGAACGTTTAAAAGAGAACATCGAATTCATTGAAACTAAGAATGGATTAAACATTTATTCTTGGAATTACATTTGGGATAAAGTGACACGCTTCACAGGTGTTATGGCGCAAGAGCTTGTAGGTACTAAGTTCGAGTCTGCATTGCATGTAGACAAGAGCGGTTACTACATGGTAAACTATTCAAAACTACCAATTTAAATTATAATCAGGAGCGATTGACTATAAAGGAATTAAAATGAACGGCGGAATTATATACGACCTAGCGATGGTACAAGATAGAGGAACTCACTGGGTTGTTACTAACGTAACTAAAAATACATTAGACAATCGCGCAGACAGAGAAGAAAGTTTTTTAAAGTTAAACTCTGCTACATTTGAAATTATCAAAACAGCAATCACTTCTAACAAACTAGTCAAAGTACAAAAAACTTTAGTAGCCGATGAAGTAATGCCATGGGAAGTGGAAGTAGTTGACTTAGGCGAAACTGATCCACTACAAGAATCTCGCAACGCAAGTATTACAAAAGTTCGTATGTTAGTTACTCCTGAAATTTCAAAAGCATCAGGATTAGCAATGTATGGCTTTATTGTTCTTAACAACGACTTGGCCGCTAATGGTTATTTCATTACAAATGAAAACCGTGAAGAGAAGTACTTAGAGATTCTTGAAACAGGCGATGAAAAGTTAATTGCCAAGTTAGAAGATTATCTTAATTACAAAGATGAAATCGAAGCAGTCGCACAACTAGAGCGTAAGTTCAGTGCGTTTAAAAATGAAATAAGAACTGCTTCAACACCAGACGAAGTTAAAGCAATAGAAGAGCGATTCCTAGAGCGATTCTACTCAAACTTCTAACAATGAACTATGGTGTTGTATATAAGTTTAAACCACACAACAAGATTAACGGAACATTGTTTTACTGTTTCGAATACTTTAAGTTTCTAAGAAAGTATATCGATGTTAAGTTTTATGTTGTTGGTATAAACGAAAAGGATCTTAAGTTAGTAACTGATATCCTTACGACAAAATACAACACCTCAGTCGATAACATAATCCCAATTACACTAACTGAACTGTACAAGATACAGTTGGATCGTACTTTAATACTAGACGTCAATACATTTTACGATTGCAAAGAATTTCTATCTAACGAAATACATTGCTTTAGTAATGACACGCACGAAATGTTTCGCTACAAGAATGACCGTACAGTAACATACTACGGACTATATCCTTATCAGCGTTACGATGTCGAATGTATTCTTAAACTAAACTTTGAATTGTTTCCTCCTTTGGAGCAACAAGGAGATAGTGTGTTTATTAGTGCGTTGGATCAAAAGTATATTCGTGTGCATATTAACAGATGGAAAGAACAATTTGACTGTCCGTTAATAGTTAAGAAGAGTCACAGCGGTGTAGGTAACTTGTTTGAGCATATCAGTGCTGTACATTATGTACATACTGAACGTGACACTAACAATAGAATTATCCCAGAAGCGTTCTTCTATGGCAAGACAGTTACACTAGAAGAGCCATACAACTTGGCGCCAGACTCAATTAGATTCCGTTATGACGACATTGTCGCTAACGGCTTATCAAACTATACATTAACAGAAAACTGTCCAATGGTGCAAGCATGTCTAAAATAATACAACTAGACACCACTTATGACTTGTGGCTCAGCTATACATGGAGCAACAACAATCACGGCATCTGTGGACATACGTTTGAAGTCATCGATTACTATTATATTCTAAAAGATAACTTTAAGACAGGAATCTTCTTAGGCGAAGATATCACGTGGGCTACGCTCGAAGCAAGCATTCGTAATAAGTACGCATTTACAGAAGATGAAATAGAAGACATAAAAGCAAACACAGTATTTGCTACTCGCCCTACATTACTTAAAGGTAAGAACATATTGTTTACAGATGGCGGCATTGTAAACATGCAGAATGTAACATTGTTGTTTGACAACATCTTCTACTTTGCCTGCGGTAACAAAGAGATTAAGGACAACGATAAGGATAACGTTTGGATCTTACAAGACGATAGAGTGTATGAACCTGTTAAGAAGAATGGTGTGAACTACAAGAAGCGTATATTGTTTGACAAGTTAAAACAAATAGGCCCGAGCAAAGACGCTGTGTTAGTGTATGCTACAAAGAACTGTAGAAACTTGGATAGCTACGAAGAACTATTACAATACGGTAACAACATACTAGCTATCACTAATAAGGAAAACAAACCTAAGCCCATAGAAGGATTTACGTTTGTTGTTCCTCCTGTGGAAAACTTGTTTGAACAGTTTACTATATACGTCTACACTCCTGTTACTCGTAAGTGGGACTGTAGTCCACGCTTTATTGCGGAATGTAAATATTATGGAAAATCTGTAATATTCCATAACATTGATTATTGGGACGAGGATCACGGACTACGTGTTCGCCAATGGGACATTGACAACGACTTTGATAGTTTGTATTTGCGTCACAGTGATGATGTAGTAAACATACTTAAAGGCATAATATGATTGTTGTAGAGATTATAGAACTTTGCAACTTTAAGTGTTACTTCTGCAAAGCCAAAGACATTACTAAACCTAAGTACATGCCGTTGGACTTGTTCAAGAAGATTATACTTGAAGCAAAGGAGATGGGCATTACAGAAATAGACCTTATCCCTGCTAAAGGGGAGCCCTTCTTACATCCTGACATTTATGAAATGCTAGATTTTTGTAACGAACACATGAAGCATACTATTGTGTTTACTAATGCTACTGCAATTAATGTTCCTAAACTTATGGCAGTTCATATGAACAATATTAAGTTGTGTGTTAGTTACTACGGAGCAACTCCTGAGAAGTTTAAGGAGTTAACAGCTATGGATAAGAACCTGTTTGACATTGTTCATAAAAAGTTAAACGAAATGACTGCGAACGGAATCAAGTATAACCTTGAACGTAGAGACTACGGCTACGAGTTTAACTACACAGGTACAAAAGTAACGGAGGAGTTCGACCCTAAACTCAAATGTCACTTCCACAGCATGCCTAAGATTATGGCAAATGGCGATGTAGTATTTTGTAAGTTTGTAAAAGACAATACACCTCCTAACGATAAGATAGCGTTTGCTAACTTACATAATACATCATTGAAGGAAGCACTAACAGATCCTATTAGATACAAGTTCTTTGACAGTCAAAGTATTTGCGTTAAACATTGTAGCAGTTTCAGTAGAACTTGTTACAAGGAAAGCATTAGTAGTTTTAAATTAATGGCGGCAAGTAAGAAGGCTTACCTTGCCAACCCTACACCAGTAGATCAACAGTACGAAGAGATAGAACGTGAGACTATACAACGAGCTGAGCAACAAGCTACAGATAGACCGTAACGAACCTATTTGCGAACGTGCTAAGTTAGATACTGGCACACATTGCAATTATCGTTGTGAGTTCTGTTATTACAAAACACAGTTAAATGACGTAACTGAGTTTGAAGTCATACGACAACGTATCGACTATCTAGTTGCCTGTGGCATTAAAGAAGTAGACTTGTCGGGCGGAGAGTCTAGTATCCACAAGCAATGGTTTGATATACTAGACTACTGTAAGAGCAAAGGGCTAAAGATTAGCACACTAAGCAACGGATACAAGTTTGCTAACAAAGAGTTCCTGGCTAAGAGTAAAGAATACGGCTTAGAAGAAATACTGTTTAGTGTACACGGTTACGACAAAGATAGTCATAACATTTTAGTAGGACATCGCAAAGGCTTTGAAAACATTGTACAAGCGATTGCCAACGCACACGAGTTAGGAGTAATGGTACGCATCAACTGTACAGTTACACACAAGAATTATAAGAACCTGCCGACTCAGTTTGTGCGTTTAGTGCAACAACTAAAACCGTTTGAAGTAAACTTCCTAACATTAAACTATTGGGACGATGCAGGTGTGCAAGAAACTATTAACTATAATGAAGTTACTCCTTACGTACATCGAGCAATAGACTTACTTAAAGATAGTGTTGAGAAAATTAATGTTCGTTACACTCCATATTGTTTTATGAAAGGATACGAGCAATACGTATGCAACTACTATCAACACATTTATGACATTTACGATTGGAACATTGCTGTGTATAACGGCGACATAGATCCAACGGTGTACAGAGCAGATCCACACAAGGCAATGTACGATGCGGCCGCATTTAAACGTAACCGTACTTACTACAAAACTAAGGACTGCTTAAATTGTAAACACTACTACATTTGCGATGGTGTAGAGAAACAGATTAAAAATATTGAACTGCACCCAGAAGAGGGTGAGAAGATTGACCAAGTAAACTTCTACAGAAAAGGATTTTACAAATGAACATTGTTGTAGTAGGTGGCGGCACCTTCGGCAGATTTGGAAACGACTTTGTACGTTCAGCAAAAGAGGCTGGACATACTGTTCGTGTGCTGTCTCACAGAACAAACGATGACACTGATGCAACACTTACCTTTTTAAGTGTAGAGGATGCTGTTGCTAAGTTCAATAAGGTAACCGAAGACTTAGACACTATTGATATCTTATTGTACAATTCAACACACAAAGGACATCCAGATGATCCTAGTACATTTACTAGTGCAGGAAAAGTTAAAGAGAAAGTGTATGTACATGGATTTTATGTACACGCAATAATTCCACACGCATTGTCTATCGAAGCATTAAAGAAGATGAACGCACAATCTAAAATTGTGTTTATGACTACTGATGTAATATATGACAGAGAACGCGGCAACAACTTGTACAAGTTAGGATACTATGGCGGTAAAGCGTATCAACATCAGTTGATGTTAGCACTAGCTGATAGTAATGACAAAGGAGTAACTGTTAGTTCTGTTAGTCCTATGTTTGATTACGAAGATAGGAAACAGTACGCTAAGACATTTAACATAGTCTACGACCATATCTTCGGCAACACACAAAATGGAAAAGTCTTTGACTGTTGGGAATGATATGCACGAGAACTATGAATTCTTCCAAGGCGGCTTAGACGGAGCAAACTCCTATACACTTTATGTAACTTATAAGTGTAATTGGTTTTGCAACTATTGTTCTGAAGATACTCACAACAGAGCAGATGTAACCATCGAAGATTTAAAGCGCAAAGTAGATGACATTCCTCCTAACAGTGATGTTGCTATTACAGGTGGCGAGCCAGGTACACTTAAGAAAGAAGTTATGTTATGGTTATTAACTGCCTTAAAAGATAAGGGCTGTTTTATTAACGTAAACACTAACGGCACATTCTTTAAGAAGCATAAGAATCTTTGTCATATTCCAGATAGTTACTTGTACCACTGTAGTGAACATTTAGAAGACGAAGAGATTTGGATCCCTGACAATGTTGATGTTGCTAAGATAGATTTTCAACTTGTAATTACAGACGATACAATGCATCGTTTGGACTATTATGTAAACAAGTATCCAGACATTAAGTTCCTAGTATTTGCCGCAGGTAATGTAATAGGTAAAGGACTAAGCAGAACTAATGGCTTTAACATTTACAAAGAATTTAAGGATCGTATCCATCCAAACAGCTACATACATTTAATAACTACGTGTCGTGAAATTAACGATATACGTAAGTTAAAGGCCCTACGATGAAAGAAGTTGAATTACCTTTAACCAATAAATGCAACTGGCATTGCGATTACTGCGTAGCAGATATACACAATCAGCCAGAGATTCCATACGAGTCTGTATTGGCTAAAGTTAAGGCGATTGAACCGGGCACCGAAGTTACATTTGGCGGCGGCGAACCTGGATTATTAAAGCGCGAGCAGTTAGAAGAAATAATTAAGATTTTGAAAGACAAAGGCTGTGTTATTGACTTGTTAACTAATGGAGTGTTTTTTAAGAAGCACATGCCGTTAGTACACGAGTTTGGAAAGATACATTACCATTGCGTGGAGTATTTGCCAGACGAGATAGAGTTTCCAGACTTACAGTTAGATCATGTGTTCTATGCGTTAGTTGTTACTAATACAAACTTCCTGGACGGAAGCATACACACAATGATTAACAAGTATCCGCATATTAAATTCTTATTACTACCAGATGTGCGTAGTCAAAAGAAGATTAGTTTAAACTTAATGATGGACTTCTTTAACGAACACGGCGACAAAGTTCATCCATATAGCTTAGATGAATTTATTACAGTTGTGGCAAGGTGGCACTAATGGGCATACAAGCAAAAGAAAAAGAGATTGAACTTGTAGTCACTTGGAAGTGTCAGTGGTTTTGCGACTACTGCTGTGTCGACACGCATAATCGTCCAACACTTACTATGGACGAAGTTAAGGCTAAACTAGATAAAGTTATTCCAGGATACAATGTCACACTTAGTGGCGGCGAAGTAGGAACAATGAAACGTGAAGACATTGTATTCATTCTAGACGAACTTGAAAAGAAAGGATGCCGTCCTAGCATTAACACTAACGGCTTATTCATTAAGCGTTACAGAGATTTACTGCCACGCTTCGATACAATCTTATATCACTGTAGCGAAGACTTAGACATCGATGACGAAATCATAATCGATCCAGAACTTAACTTACAGTACTTGTTGATTGTAACAGATAACAATTACAACAAGTTAGAAGCATTCCTAAACAAGTATCCAAACATACAGTTTAGTTTAGTAGCGGCAACTAACCCAGAAGGCATTAGTAGCGTTACACTATCTACAAAATTAAAACACGCAATGTTAGCAAGACATCATGCTCGCATGACTGAAGATTCTAAGAAACGTGTGTTTAAGGAAAAGGACTTTGATGCAATTATCTATCTATAAAGTCCAACCTAACGAAGACATTACACGCATCGAGTTAGAACTAACATCAACGTGTAACTTAAAGTGTCCTCTGTGTATTAGACAAATTACTAATACACCTATAGACAACAACTATCGTCCATTAGAAGAAGTAATAGCACAGTTAGAGTCTTATCCTAACTTAGAGTTCTTAACTATTGCTGGACCTATCTCAGAGCCGACTAGTTATCCATGGCTACCAGAGCTGATTACATACATCAACACACGCAACATTGAGATTTCATTGTACATTAACGGCGATGCTAGAAATGATCAGTACTATAGAAAACTAGGAGTACTGTTTCGTAATCGCCCGGGCTACATTTACTTTACTATTTGTGGTAGCACACAAGAGCTACATGAAAAGTATAGAGTTAATTCTAGACTAGACAGGGTTATACGTAGATTGGAAATAGTAAACCGTTTTAGTAACAACAGAGGTATCCTAACATGGATTGTGTTTAACTATAACGAAGAAGACTTTTTAGCAAACTACCAAAGTTTTAAAGATAAGTACCGTACAGAGTTCTTCCACACGTTGCCCATGGACGAGCATTTTGGGCTCAAGAGCAATATCCGCTTGCCTGAAAAGTTGCACAAGATTTATACACAGAATGTTGATAAGACAGACTTTGAAAATATAGTATGTCCAGCAAACAAGACTAGTTTCATCCAAATTAGTCACGCAGGAGAAGTCAATCCGTGTACACTATACAGATTACACGGCGAGCAACATTGTTGGGAATGTAGCAAGAAGAACTTAGCAGTATTAAGAAGCAATAGAATTTTTAATGTAGCAGAGCCAGAAGATGAAGAATCTGCTACAGACTTAAGGTTATACTATGAACGTTACGATGAAAAAAAGTGAAGTAGAAGAGATTGAAATGGACTTAACAGGAGTCTGTAATCTCTCTTGCCCACTATGCACTCGTAACTATCAACATGCTAATCACTTAGTTGAAAAGAATGTACGAAGTATAGATGAGATTATCAAGCAATTAGATCAGTTTACTGGACTAAAGCGTTTCTTTGTAGCAGGCGTAGTAAGTGAACCGACAATGTACAAAGACTTTATAAAGTTTATCGAGTACCTTAATAGCAGAGACATTTACTATGAGATATTCACAAACGGCAACACACGCGATACGGAATGGTGGGAACAGTTAGGTAAGATAGTTCCGGAGAAGTGTATGTGTTGTTTCACTGTTTGCGGGAGCAACCAGGAATTGCATAGCAAGTACCGTGTAGGCTCAGACCTACAACAGATCCTCGATAATGCCGCCGCCTTTCGTAAGAACGGACGTGGCAACGATTGGATCCAACACATTCGATTTCAGTACAATGCTGAAGATAGAGAAAGCCCAGAGATGAAAGCAATCTTTGACCAATTCAGTAATGTAATGAAAGTTGAAACAGAGGGTGTGCGTCGTGTTAATGTTTACAATAAGGAAGTGGAAGTAGATATCCGCCCTATGCAAAACAGAGATAACACGATTAAGTTGTTGTTTAAGAATCGCCCACAACCTAACGATGGTAAACAACACGAAATACAATGTCGTAGCTTTCAGCAGAAGAAGGTGTATATTAACCAGTGGGGACAAGTAAGTGCATGTTATACACATGCAGAGAACGAACAAGACTATTTCCCAGCGGAAGCAGAGGAACTGGATTACAGTGATATACTAAGTTTTAAGTTTCCAGATTGCTTCCTATGTGAAAAGCGAACAAGAACTTTTATTGACAAGATGGGGTTGGACTTTGTATGTTAACAATGCCTAAAGTTATAGACTTAGAGTTAGAGCTAACCACTCTTTGTAATGCCAAATGTCAATTGTGTTATCGCAACTACACGGCATACAAAGATCACTATCCTGAGAATAAAGTACGTCCCTTAGAAGAAGTAATAGCACAGTTAGAAACGTTCACGGAGTTAGAATGGATTAGACTTGTAGGAACTATTAGTGAGCCAACGCTGTATAAGCATTTCTTTCCTTTAGTACGTTACATTAAAGGACGTGGCATTAACATAGAAATATGTACTAATGGTGATACACACAATCCTGGCTGGTGGGCAGAGCTGTCGTTATATATGACAGCAGAAGACAAAGTGTATTTTAGTATCTGCGGTAGCACACAAGAGCTACACGAAGTGTATCGTAAGAACACTAGACTGTTAAACATACTAGAAAACGCAAAGGCATTTAGAACTGACAAAAAGAATGACTACGCACAATGTATTCGCTTTGCTTATAACAGTGATGACTTCGATGGTCCTGCGTTTAAAGAAATGGTTAGCCAATTTAGTAATGTGTACTGGACTGAAACATTTTTACTAAAAGAGGAAAGCAACTATGTTGACAAAGTACACTTGGATAAGTTAAAGCCAAATACACATAAAATAGCAGACTACGAACACATGGATAAGTTTGCTCGTGCCAAGTACGCTAGTCCTGTTAAAGGTAAAGCATATTGTATGAGTTGGGAAAACAAAAGCCAACAAGTAGATATCGATGGAAAAGTATATCCTTGTTATTTGTTCTTAGAAGCAAGTGGCGGCAAGCCATGGGATGGCGATTATAACAAGATTCTAAACATGCAATACGAAGTTTGTAAGTACTGCGACAGAGCAGTTATTGAGTTATGTGATAAGAAGGACTTAAGATATATCATATGAACCACTGCTTGTTGTTTGCAGTTAACAATGTAATTGCTGACCGTACAGGTGGAATACACCGTATGGCTACACACTTACGAACACAAGGTTGGGACTGTGAAGTTGTTGACTTTGTAATGTATTGGACTCCAGAAGAATTGCTCGAACTAGTTAAATCAAGAGTAACTAGCAAGACAAAGTTTATAGGTTTGTCTTATTTGTGGAACAGAGCCGAGTCAGTTAATAATCTAGCTCTAGCATTTCAATGGATTAAAACCAATTACCCGGATGTAATTGTGATATCCGGAGGGCAGTCTCCGCTAGTAGATTACACATACTCCGACTATCATATATTCGGCTACGGCGAAGATGCTATAGACGCTTTGCTCAAATGGAAGTTTAGTAATGGAACTCGTCCTAAGTTTGATTTAAACTCCAACGCACCACTGAAGGTAATTAATGCCGTACGTGATTATCCTGCACACCCTATGCGTAGTGCTATGATTAAGTATGAGGATAGAGATTTTATTGTACCCGGAGAATGGGGTAGAATTGAATTTAGCCGTGGTTGCATATTTTCTTGTAAGTTCTGCAACTTTCCTGTACTAGGTGTTAAAGAAGATTATAGCAGACACGCAGACAATGTACGCGAACAAATGATGGATGCGTACGACCGCTTTGGTATCGAGAATTACTTAATAAGCGATGAAACATTTAACGACAGAACAGAAAAGATTAGCAAGTTTGCAGACGTTGTAGAAACGCTTCCATGGAAGCCATACTTTGCTGGATTCATACGTGCAGACTTGTTAATCAATAGACCCAAAGACAGAGAAGAACTACTACGCATGGGTATGCTAGGACACTTCTACGGTATAGAAACATTCAACAAGGAAACAGCAAAGTTTATTAACAAGGGCGCAGATGTTGAAAAGATGAAGCGTGGCCTTGTTGAAGTAAAGAACTACTTCAAAGCAAATACAGACTTATATAGAGCTAATATCAGTTTAATTGCAGGACTACCATACGAAACTATGGACAGTTTAGAGTCAACGTACCAGTGGATTAAAGCCAATTGGCGTGACCAAGTTGCTTGCGTTGGTCCACTTGAATTGCTACAACCAAATGATCCTAGGCGCTCAGAGTTGTCGACTGAAGTAGAAAAGTTTGGTTATGAGCAGATTGAGGTTGACATCTCTATGAAGCCTAATATAGAATACAATAGTAAAAGTCAGAGTAACGAAAACGTAATTGTTCTAGCCCAAACGGGTGCAGAACCTTCTTATGCTTGGAAGAATCAAAACATGGATATTTTCCAAGCCTGGGATTGGTGCGTTAAGGTTGATAACTTGTACAAACTTGGCGGACGCAACATGGCTAAGATGGAAGGCTATTTCTTATCACGTATATTGTGTAACGAAGATGGCAATCCACTTACACTAAGACAAAAGTTAAAGTTAGTAGAAGACACAGCAAGACCGCACTACGGATATTTCGATATATTCGTTAAGCGTTACAAAGACAAGAAATTGAGCATATGATTACAAATAAATTACCTGTTGACAAGAATACTAATTTTAAGAAAAGCGTTGTCTTAGTAACAGGTGCTGGCGGGACTATCGGCAGTGAAATAATTAAACGCATTGATGCTAAAACAATCATTGCTGTTGATATAAGCGAATACGCAATTTATAAACTACAACGTAGCATTGGTGATAGAGATATACATTGCATCGTTGGAGATGTAAGTGATAGCAAACTTGTCGATATGATATTTGACAAGTATAACATTGATTATGTGTTTAATGCGGCCGCATACAAACACGTCGATACATTAGAAGACGAAAACAATTCTTACTCAGTAGTTAAGAACAACATATTGTCTGTTATCAACTTATGCGACCACGCAGGCGAAGTTAGAGCTATAGTTCACATATCAAGTGACAAGGCAGTTAATCCAACTAACAACATGGGTTACACTAAGTTATGGTGCGAACGTATTATACAGCACTATTCAAACTTTACTAACACAAGCATGAAGATTGTTCGCTTTGGTAACATATACAATAGCGCAGGATCGTTTGTAGAAACACTACAATGGCAAATGGCCAACGACATGCCTATTACTGTTACTGACTTAGAAATGAAACGTTACTTCATGACTGTAAGCGATGCAGTAAGTTTGATTACTGACATTGTAGATTTAGAGCCAGGTAACGCAACATACATTTTAGACATGGGAGAAGAAATGTATGTAACAGATTTAATACCGCAAGGATATCCATTCCAAGTAATAGGAATACGTCCTGGTGAGAAGTTAAGCGAAGAGCTAGTGTACGATTACGAAACACTACAAGACACCGCAGTACCAATGATTAAGCGAACAGCGTGGAAGGAAGTACCGATGGTGCATAACATTCAACGTTTGCTTGCTGAACTAGATAAGGATAAGATATGTCTGAAGACATTAAACGAGATTATAACAACAACAACGATTTTGTAGAACTGTTTGAACAGAAGCTATGCGAGTACACAGGTGCTCCTTATGCTGTTGCTGTTGATAGATGTACTAACGCTATCCTACTAGCATTAGAATACTACGGTAAGCGCAGACAACGAATGACAGTTCCTTGTCACACATACCTTAGCGTACCAATGACATTAATCAACTATGGCTATAACGTTTGGCTTCGCTTTGAAGAGTGGCAAGGCAACTATAGACTAGGAAATACAAACGTGTACGACTATGCTGTACAGTTTCAAAAGAATATGTATGTTCCGGGACAAGTACAATGCGTTAGTTTCCAACAAAAGAAACGACTAGCAATTGGCAAAGGCGGAGCAATCTTATTAGACGATAAGGAAATGTACGAGAAGTTAAAGCGTATGCGCCATGATGGTAGAGATAGTAGCAAGCCTGTAATGAACGAAAACCCAGAAGACATTATCATGGGTTATCATATGTACATGAGCCCAGACGAAGCCGCACGTGGTTTACTATTGCTTAATCAGTTAACTAATCAGTACACTCCAGGAGGGTTTAAAGACTATCCTAACTTGTCGCAGATTCCTTGCTTTAAGGATTACTACGTATGAGTTATGCGTTAATTACAGCCATCGAAGGAGATGCTAATAACTTAAACGAACAAAAGGGCATTATTAAAAATAAGCGTTTGTTTGAAAGTGAAGCACTACTTTGTTTCGAAGCGTGGCGTAAGAACGCAGGATGGCTTAAGGACATTCCTATCTACACATACTGCCCAACACTAAACATTGTTACACATGAAACTAAAGAAAAGTTTAAGGACTTAAACGTAACGTACATTGAAGAATATCAGCCTATTACTGAAACGTTTATTAGTGGATTCTTAAATGTTCCACTAGTGGGCAAGATACTAGAGTCGCAGTTAGCAGAAGATGTGCTAATTAAAATTGACTTAGATATGAATATTATCAAGCCGTTGCCGGAAGAGTTAGTTAATAGCAAAACACTAGTATGTGGACAGTACGATGATTACTGTGCCGCACAACAACGTAAGATGCACGAAGGTTGGGGTAACCCATACGATACAGGCTTTACTATTAGTAGACGTGATAGTGGCTTTTATCATTTCTTCTATGACGAGTTAATGGAAACAATGAACAAGCACGATCCTGTATGGGAAGAAGTGCGTAAGGTATCTGGCGACTATTACTTAGAAGAGTATGTAATGGATAAGATTGCTTACACTAACGTGTGGCCAGTACAGCCAATACAAAAGTATCAGATAGGCGAATGGTACACTCCAGTTAAGGAGTTTACAGATGAAGAATTAAAGAATGTGTACTTCTGGCATGAGCATATATTACATGATCCAGTGTACGACAAAGTAAGAGAGAAAGTTGAATATTTTAATAGAATGAGGAAGTTACGTGATTAACAGTAACACAAGTTTCGGAAAGTTGAAAGAAGTAGTAGTTGGCAGGGAATTGAATCTTGCCAAGCGTATTAGCGACATCACATTTAAACAGTTTTATAGAGAAGCACTCGACGAGCGCATCTATGAAGCACCATTTGAAAACTACACAGTTAGCATGGAGTTGATTGATGAACGCAATCAACAACTAGATAGTTTAGCAAAGACATTAGAAGGTTTAGGAGTAACTGTGCATCGTCCAGATGTATTAGATAAAATTGTTCCTTTCACTACTCCTAGTTTTCGTAGTGAATTAAGTTCAGCAAGTAACGTTCGCGACTTAACATTAGTGTACGGTAACAAGTTGATTGAAACTCCTACCTTTGTACGCAATCGTTATTATGAAAACACATTGCTACATGATGTGTATAGTAAGGCATGGGACAGAGGACGCGGTGGACAGTGGATTAAGGCACCTCACACTGAATTAACAGAGGACACTATTGACTTAGGACATTGGGGAGATACTCGTGACTATACAAACATTCCTAATAACTATGTAATGGCAGTTGATGGCGCACAGTTTTTGCGTATAGGTACAGACTGTATTGTTAACATTAACAGTTATAATCAATACTTAGGATATGAATGGGTTAAGAGTTTCTATCCAGACACAAACTTCCATGTGCTACACGTAGCAGACAATCACATTGACGGATGCTTAATTTGTTTGAAGCCAGGTGTATTCTTAGTTAATCCATTGTATCCTAACATACGTGACTTACTACCAGAGAAGTTCCGTAACTGGACATACTTGTATCCAAAGGACTTAACTGCAAACATTGATGTACGTGGAATGACAGACATTGACATTAGACTAGCAAGTAGTCGCGGCATGGACGTTAACGTATTAAGCGTAGATGAAAATACTGTGCTAGTAACGGATCGTGCTGTTGGCGTAGCAGACATACTAGATAAGAATGGCTTTAATGTTATTCCGATTAAACTAGAGCACGGCGAAATCTTTGCCGGTGGTATCCATTGCTCTACATTAGACTTGGTGCGTGAGGATGAATACATATCTTATTAACAGTAAGGTACAATTTATAAAGGAAGCCCGTGATGACTTTAAACGCATCTATGGGCTAGACCACACACCCTTTACACGTAAGATATATTTTTACTTTTTCGAACACGACGGTAAAAAGTATGTTCATAAGCAGTCATTAAGATTCATTTACTCTAATGCAGACACGTACACAACAGAAGTAGATCCGTACTACTGTTACTTAACTAAGGTAAAGCAACCTGTCGATGTGTTTCCATTTTTAGAAACTTATGCAGGAACATTGTTGCCACAGTTGCTAGAGAACAATGACAGTTTTCTAGTTTACGAATACTGGGAAGCAGAACCTGTTGATTACGTGACATCGGACGAATTTTGGTACTTAAAGAATCAACACGATGAGCTATTGCTTACACCGTTTTACAATAGCATGACTTACAACCTTGCCCGAAAAAGCAACCAAATAAAACTTATCGATTTAAAGCATTTTGAACACAAGGACAGTAAGCCGTTCTTTTTGTACCTTTATAATGAGCAAAATAGCGTAAATACACTATACATTGAAAAAGGTACAGATACTGCATCAATAGTGGCACATTTGACTATTGACTATCCTGTATTAGATGCTACTATTATAGAATACTGAGGAATTAAAATGTCGACTTATACAGCGAAACCAGAAACACTACGAGATGTTGCTGATACCAACCCAGCACCGCAACCTACGAGAGAAGAAGGACCTACCGTAGAAAGATTATGCGAATACGATCCAGGCGGACAATCCGGCTGTCGTAGAACTGGCACTATTCTTGCGTTAGAAGCAGACTTTGACACATTTGTCAGTCCAGAAATGTATTGGGGTAATTGGGATTCTTTTTGCCAACACGAAGGACATACATACTTCCACAAAGACTGGATCAGAGAAAATATTAGTAGAGACCAAACAGCGTTAACAACTGACAGTTCTAACTCTGCATTAGCAACGCATGTTGCAAATGTAACAAGCGTATTTGGCGCAGGCTTTCACAGTGGCGTTACATTTGATTTTGTAGCAGAACTATTTAGAAACGCACCTGCAGGATTTCCTACACTAACATCTGAAACACCAAACTTCTTCCAATGTATCGACTTGGGTACTGATGTAATTACTATTGACCAATTAGATAGAGCATTACTAACTAAGATTAAAAATACATTTACAGATGATGTTAATCCATTGCTTGCAGATTTAACAAACAAGTTATATCTAAAAGATGACAAGGTTTATTGCAGTGACTATTTGTCGTTTGAGCAAAACGCAAATAACAAACTAGGTGTGTTTATGATTGCTAAGGGATCGGAAAAGTACACAGAAGGTAACGGTTACTTCTTCCCATTCAATACATTAACTGCGGAGCAAGAAACAGCAGTTAGAAGCATGGCACTTATCGAGCTAGAACTAAAGGGCGAAATTGTAATAGTGACCCTATGAAGTATCTACTATTAGGGGGTGCTGGTTTTATTGGCACCCATCTAGCACAACGATTAATTAAAGAAGGACACGATGTAACAATTATAGATTCATTAGTTACATCACATGCTCCTAATTATACTGTAAACTTTATTCAAGCCGATATTAGATTCTTAGATACATTAGAGTCTTATATTGAAAGTGCCGACATAATCTATTTCCTAGCAGGCTCAGTTGGTGTAGCACACATCGACCAACATCCAACAGAAACTCTTGAAAACAATTTAGGGTTAATGAACAGATTAATTCCTTTATTTGAAAAGCATCAGAAGCCAGTTATCTTTAGTAGTACTAGCGAAGTGTACGGAGAAGGTCCGTTCTCAGAAGATAACAATTTAAGCATTGGACCTCCTACAAAGTTACGTTGGGCGTATGCTTGTGCTAAACTAATGACAGAGTTTAGTATTGCCGCAAGTACGTTCCCGTATGTTATCTTTAGATTCTTTAACGTAGTAGGGCCAGGACAACTAGGCGACTATGGTATGGTGTTGCCACGTTTTATTAATGCCGCAAAGAATAACGAAGACTTAGTAGTATATGGAACTGGACAACAAGTTCGCAGTTTCTGCCACGTAGACGACGCAGTAGAATATATGCGAAGACTTGAAACAACGTACGGCGAGATTTTTAATTTAGGAACAGGAGAACCTGTAACTATTATGGAACTAGCACACAAGGTTAAAGAACTAAGTGGCTCACAATCTAGAATAGTTCTAGTACCATACAAAGAAGCATTTAGCAATCAGCACGGCGATATCAGCAAACGTGTTCCTATCTTAACTAAACTAAAATACTTTAGCGGTTATATGCCTGCTCACGATACAGAAACAATTATCAAGGATATGCTGTGAACATACTGTTTGTAGTAGCACACCCAGACGACGAAGCATATGGACCATATGGTACTATGGCTAAACTTGTTAAGGAAGGACACAAGGTTACATTGTTTTGCCTTTGTAATGGAGAGCGTCCTGGGTTTGAACAAGTTGCTACCGAACGTGTGTTTGCGTTAAAAGCAAACTGTGAACATTTAGGCATCGACTGGAAGATTTGGAATAACAAAGATTTAAGTTTAGAACTTAATGATACAGCACATCTACTAACTGAGTTAATAGCCAAGTATAAACCTGAAGTAGTGTACACTCATAACATATCAGACATTAATCACGACCACAGAGTGTTAGCAGATGCTACAATGATAGCATGTCGTCCTAAGCCAGACAGCTCTGTTAACAAACTGTACTTCTTTGAAGTACCGTCAAGTACCGACTGGACATTTTCACAAATAGAACCCGTGTTCCAACCTACAACTTATGTAGATATTAGCAATTACATTGAAACTAAGAAATTAGCGTTGTCTAGATATCATACAGAAACGTATGAGTTTCCAGATGCTAGGAGTATCGAGGCATCGACCACGCTGGCAAAGTATCGAGGGTATCAGGTTGGAATGTCTTATGCTGAAGCGTTTCGATTGGTGTTCGACCGGGTCCGAGACAGTTTGTAATTCCAAACTTCTTAACCAACCCTTGATATAATCCGTCCATATCCTCGTTATACGGGAAGCAGAAGTGAGTTGGACTAAACCCTAAGTTATCCTTAAACCATGCAATCATTTGTTCTGTATCGCTGTTGATATAAGCTACTTTTTCTGCTAAGGTTTTAAAATTGTTTAAGCGTGTGTGGCTGTGACTATGCGCTCCAATAATTACGTTGGGATCTCCCATAAGCTCTTTAATTTGTTCTACAGTCATGTAGTCTTCAAAGTTATTGTTACGAGCTTTTTCATGAGCTTGTACGCAAGTTGGAAACTCTGTACTTTGTTGCCCGCTACTAACTATACCTGAACTAATATAGTAAATTCTCTGCGTAGTTAATTGTTTAAATTGACTATTATAATAATACTGACTATACAACCCATCATCAAACGTGAGAATGTAGTCTTGTAATGGCAATTCAAACATCCATTCTCTAACTTCGTGTATCATTAGCACAGGTTTCATGACAATATTTACGCTAAATATTAGATACTAGGAATCATCATGAAAATTACAGACGTTATACGCAAAGTACTAGATGTTATTGACCAAGCAGAGTGCGAGGAAGAACAGCAACTAGCACAGCCACAACAAGGCATTGAAGCGGAAATCCAAATCAATAACATTCCATTAGACCCATACAACGATGAAGTACGCAGAATGAAACAAATTGCAGGACTTATCCCGGTAGATACTCCTGTATTAGCAAACGCACCTAATGAGCAGTATGCAGATATTGCCGCAGTAACAACAGATGCAGGTGGTGGCCCAAATGGCCCTAAGCATCCTGCAGACTTGCGTGTAAAAGATCCTAGCATGTATCCAAACCAACAGGGGTTCTAAATGGCTGGCATCAATACAACATATTACGGATTACTACGAACTCCAACTACTTTAGCAGTTGAAACAACGACCGCAACCTGTGCTGCCTATATTGAAGTGATCCGTTTAGCAGAAGACCTGCCAACTAACTATTATTATCTAAGTCTAGCCCGTGATGGTAGATTCAACAGTGAAGATTATCCCACAGAAAACTTTAATGATATAGAAACAGACCTGGGAATTACTCTAGTGGAAGGTGATGTGTTTGTAGCCCGTCCATTAGACGAAGGGTTAACCAAAGAACAGCGTCAAGTTATGAAGCTCGACATATCTGCTAAGAAACGCGAACGCGATGGAAACGCAAGAATAACATATGAAATATCAGAACTACCAACGAAATACAGTGGCAACACACTAGTAGATAATCCTAACACTGGCGGACTACAAATTGGCAGACCGTGGAGCACAACAGAAGTTCCAACTCTGTTCTCGGGATTACAAATATGGTATGACACAGCCCTAGCATCAACTATTAACGGCGGGACATTCTCAGACGGCACTACCGTTACTAGTTTAACCAACAGAGCCACTGGCACAAATGGTGCAGCCGGCGGCACTGGGAGAGAGCCAACTGTACAAAACGGTGCGGGCGATACACTTAACGGCTATCCTGTGATTAGATTTGCCACGGCTGGCACATACGATAATATTAGATTTACAACCAATAGTTTTGACAATGCTACAGGATGGACTGTGGTTATGTTGGCCAAAACAGTTATCACAGCGGGATTTAATCCTGCCTTGTTTATGATAACCAACTCTGCACAAAGCAGTTTAACTGGAGTTAGATATTTTGGAGGCAGTCAATTTGTATTCTATACCCCTGTAGGATCAGCCAATGTGACCAGCAGTATAGATCCAGACGGCACTTGGAAGATTATCACTGCCCGCTATGACAGCACAGCGGCAGCGGCCAGTAGATGCACATTTAGATGGGCTAAGGTAGCAAGAACTGTGACCAACGGCGGCACACCACCAAGTGGAACTGTTCCGGACACAGCGACCTATGTTGAAACTATGAGTGCTTTTGACGGCGACCTTGCTGAACAGATTGCCTACAACCGTGCTTTAACAGACGCAGAGATAATAGCCTTAGAAGACTACCTCAGCAGTAAGTGGGGAGTATAATATATGGGTGTAAGAAATCCTAATTCAACCAATTACGAACACGCTGACGAGCCTAACCTCCTAAACTTACACAAAGCCATGGAGTACGACCTAGGTGGTAAGCCGATGCTTCGTGTTGCGGCTAAATTAGCAGGTCCAAGTATTGCTGGACAGGTATCAGCATTTGGAGAGCCACTGGCAATTAGTCCTACCGCAGTTATACAGTTAGATGGCATTTACGGTACTACTAATGATGTTATACAAACATACACCGACGGTACAGGATCCAGTGCAGGATCAGTGGACGGTATGTTTAGAGTACACTCAGGAACTACACAAGGCGGGTATGGTGTTCTAAGAAGTAAACGTTTTGTTCGCTATCGTCCAGGTCAAGGTATTCAATGTCGCATGACTGCTGGGTTTACCACAGGTGTTGCGGGTAGCAGTCAGTTTGCTGGTTTAGCCAATCAAGAGAATCGTGTAGGTTTTGGCTATGATGGTACACGCTTTGGCGTTGTTCGTAGCTCAGGCGGCAAGGCTGTAATATTAACTATGGTTATTAACACAGCACCTAACGCAGGACAGACTGCTACTATTACTCTAAACGGTGTTGCCTATACTGTAGCACTAACAGCAGGCACAGCCGCACACGCAGTTACCGAAATCGTTAATCGTGTAGGCGGTTATGGAACTTGGCTAACACAACAAACAGACGGTGCTATGCTATGGTTAGGTCCAGTAGGTGTTGCTAACGGCGCATTTAGTTTTACTAGCACAGGTAATGCCACAGCTACGTTTACGGTTGTACAGGCAGGTGTTAACCAAACCCACAACTGGACTTATCAAGAAGA
>JACCDO011114956.1_pt1 | contig 31505 bp, 28 predicted proteins | sample 7446101 | NCBI WGS metagenome assembly JACCDO01 (sample SAMN15323440, study PRJNA562643) | freshwater metagenome | isolation source: river surface water | place: USA:Blue River Watershed | collected 2017-08-16
AAGTATTTAGAAGAAAATAAATAATAATCTAGATCTAAATAAATTAAAATATTTTTGTAGTATATATAATGGTGCTATACTCAGCGGGACGTGCGGCTCGTAATGCCGCTTCAATTTGCAATAGAACAAACGTGTGTGGTGGCCCAAAAAAATCAGGTACCGCACCACGTGTCGGGTGGTACTTATCAAGTAATACAATGTTAATTGGAGCACCACAAACATTACCACGATTCTGTATTCCTAACACAACAGTCCAAACTCAGCAGACTGGTTACCGTGCTACAATTGGTGGAAATATGGGTTAAATCCACTTTTGGGAAAAGTGGAGCAAAAATCTTCCACAATACTTGGCTCGATTTTTCACAATGTTTGGCTCGATCTTTACACAATGTTTGGCTCGATCTTTACACAATGTTTGGCTCCACCTTTTCTAAAGGTGGAAGGATAAGTATATTGTGTTTAAAATGATTTAATAACAACTTATTAAATTATTAAATAACTTATGATAATTAAGGTTGATACACGTGAACACGATCTTTTACAACATATTACTCAACTAACTATGAATATACCCATTTTTAAAGATATAGTAATAAAATCAGAAACACTGCCAATTGGAGACATTATTATTTGCGACGATAAAGAAGATAAATTAATAATAGAGAGAAAGTCTGTAGCTGATTTGTTATCAAGTATTAAAGATGGTAGATATGAAGAACAATCTTACAGACTCAATGGATTAAATCATCACAACCACAATATTATTTATTTAATTGAAGGAGACGTAAACAGAGTGAATCGTTTTAAATCAGATAATAAAATTGAAAAACTTACATTGTATTCAGCTATGCTTTCACTTAATTATTATAAAGGATTTTCAGTATTCAGGTCATTTTCCATAGAGGAAACTGCTACTATTATTTGTAATATGGCATATAAAATTGCAAAGGATCCTAGTAAAAAAGCGTTTTATCAAAATTTAACACCACCAAGTAGCCAATTAAGTGGAGGTGATGATACTGCAAATCAATCAGAAGAGCAGAATACATCTGTCGAAAATGAACAATCAGAAAAGGATTATGTAAGTGTTATTAAAAAAGTTAAAAAGGAAAACATTACTCCAGATAATATTGGAGAAATTATGTTATGCCAGATTCCAGGAATTAGTAGCGTAACTGCATTAGCTATTATGGAAAAATACAATTCCTTACCAAACTTGATAAAAGAGCTGGAAAATAACAATGAATGTTTAAAAGATATAACATCAACAAATGCAAAAGGACAAACCAGAAAAATAAATAAAACGAGCATAACAAATATTGTCCGATTCCTTTTGAAAAAATAAAAATATAGTATATGAAGAAAGAATTGATGAATTTGTTTTTATTTATTGGTATATGTTTTGTTTTATATTTGTTATTTAGAAATTTCAACTATGACTTTAGAAAGAGAGAAGGAATGACATCAGACTCTTCTGGAAATACATCAAGCGGAAATGGAATAGCAGGAAATGCTTCTGCCTATGGAGCAACCATAAAAGCCGCATCTATTAAATCACAAGATACCTTTTTAATTAGCAAGTATAGGTCAGACTATGAAACAGTAATATTAAATTTAGATGACTTGTTAAATAATATGATGTTACAAACAACACTAACAATTGATATAAATAATCCGGATAAATCAATTGAAAAATTATCGCAAATGCAACAAGCAAAAACAGCATTAAACAGTGTAATGAAATTTGTAGATGCTAGTAAATAATTCCACCTTTATCCACCTTTCACTTCGTAGTAAAAAGGTGGAGCCAAATATACTTTTAGAAAAAGTATAGCAAAAAATACTTTTTCTAACTAATAAGCCGCTGGGTCAAGAAGGTACTGTATTGGTTGTAATAATTTTTGCAACACTTTTTCTAAAAGTGTTAAGGTACATAAATATTGACTTCGTTATCCTTGTAATATCCTTTATCCACTAAACTTTGAGTATAATCAGACCCTCCCCAATTTGGATCCATTGGATCAGGACTTACGGGTGCTTGTTCTTGTTTCATATTCATAGCATCCAAAGGTGTAGTCGTACCAATATAATAACTTGTTTCGTCATATGCTGGATAAGATCCCTGATTATATGGCGGATCATTCCGAGTTGCGTCTACTAAAAGCGTAGGATTTGGGTATGCTTGGTCTCCAACCGGTTCCAATGCGGATTCCATTATTGGTGGAATCTGAGAAGCAATACCTACTGGAGCAGCCGCAGAAGGTGGTAAACCTGCTTGTGGATTAGTTACACTAGGTCTTGATTTATACACACGATTGCCCTGTGCATCATACGTCTCTTGTAAATATAATACAGGGCATCTAATATTTTGACTTCTTTGCCAATCTAAAAATTCAGTATAATCTTCTAAATTCTCAAATTCTATCGGGTTCACTCCAGGAACTTGTGCTACCTTAGAATTATATAAATAGAATCTTGAACCCTTTTGTATGAGTAAATTAGGACATCTAGGCCCATTGGTTAAATTATTAGTCAAACCTTCTGAATATTTAGAGTCGGCGCCTTTTGCGTAAAAATATAATCCAATTAAAAATACTAATATGAATAAATAAGTCATCAATGTCATCATTATATATTACAAGGATAAAAATGTAATTTATTTGTGTTATTTATTTTCTATTTTTAGTATATATGTTTTATTTTTTAGTTTACATTTTTACTTTATATTTTCGCTAACACTAATTTATTTATATAATCAATAATTTAATATACATATATTTATATAATATGGTATATCTTGATATAAATAAAAGTAATTATAAAAATAAGGATCCTGTTACAGGAAAAAATAAAGTTGAATTATTGGACGGTTTAATAGGTAATAAAAAAAACAAAGTGTTCATATTATTTTATATGGAAGGTTGTGGACCCTGCAATGCTACACGTCCAGAATGGTCAAAAATAGAAAATGTTTTGTCAAAGGATTTTTTAAATCGCGATGATATTGTTATCGTATCTATGGATCACGAATTAGCAAATGATTTGAAGAATTTAGCTACACAGCCATCTAGTTTTCCAACAATGAGATTTATGAAAAATGCAGGTAAAACGGTCGAAAATTACGAAGATAGCAATATAGAAAATAAGGATCGAACTATTGATTCGTTTATTGAATGGATTAAAACAAAAACGGGTGAAGACGAAATCACTAGAGATTCAATTAAAGGCGGGAAAAGTAACAGATCTAGACAATCTAGAATGACTAGAAGAAAGAGTCGCCCCAAACGGGGTGGTAAGTGGTCGTTAAAGTATAAACGCAGTATAAATTGCAAAAACCCAAAGGGCTTCTCTCAAAAACAACACTGCAAATATGGTAGAAAAAAATAATATGCTTATACTGTATGAACCAAATTATAATAGAAATCATTTTAGGATTACTATCTGGAATATTTTTAGGTATAACCGGAATAGCTCCTATGGGTATTATATTAATCGCTCTTGATATGCTTAAAATAGGTGATTATAAAAGTAATTTGGGAGCGGTCATTTTCTTAAATTTATTCCCCATAACCATAGGTTCTTTTTTTGAATTTTATAAATCAAACAAAATAGATTTTCAAATAGTAACAATACTTTTATTAACGATTATATTAGGTAGTTTTATCGGATCTAGATTTGTAGTAGGTAGTAAAAATGTATTATCTACCAAAATGATAAAAATAGTTAGTGCATATTTAAGTTTTTTTATGGCGTGTGCATTCTTTTATTCATCATACTACGAGAAAAATTAAGTATTCGTTTTTTAGCAATTTTAATTTGCTGTATTTTATTTTTAAAATTGATTGATATTTAATGAGTTAAATATAAATCACTCTACTAAATTAATAATGGAACACATTTTCAGAATATTCGATTTTAATGTTTATAATTCAAAAGATTCGTCACTAGAATCGTCAGATGAAGAACAAAATGTTTATAAAGATACAAATAATTTTATGATTCAAATATTTGGTGTAAATGAAGCAGGCAAAACATACTCATTAATTGCAGAAGGATATAAACCATTCTTTTATGTGATGGTAAACGATAAATGGACGATTACGATGAAAGAAGGGTTTTTATCACATTTAAAAGGGAAAATGGGTAAATTTTATCAGGACTCTATTACTGAATGTAAAATTATTAAACGTAAAAAATTATATGGGTTTGACGGAGGAAAGGAACACAAATTTATATTATTTGAGTTTGCCAATTTGAACGCATTTAATAAGGCAAAAAATTTCTGGTACTCTGGATATGAAAACGGACATACCTTATTAGAAAACGGATATAGATTTTATGATACAGACATTAAATTATACGAAGCAAATATACCACCTCTATTGCGTTTCTTTCATATTAAAGATATTAGTCCTTCTGGTTGGATTGCTATTCCCAAAAAAAAAGCAACTGAAAATAAAGGTGAATTGAAAAGTGTAAATTGTGATTTTGAATTTAAAACCAATTATAAAAATATTATTCCATTGAATGATAAGGAAACGCGTGTACCTTATAAGATAATGAGTTTTGATATAGAAGCAAGTAGTAGTCACGGCGACTTTCCGGTACCTATTAAAACATACAAAAAACTGGCGACGAATATTATTGAATATTTTGAAACGTTAAAAATGGAAATGACACACGAATTATGTAAGAATATTTTGCGCCGAATTATTCTAGCAGCGTTTGGTTATGAAAATATGGATCAAATAGATTTAGTCTATCCAAAGGTTTCACCAAAATCAAAAGAAGACGTAGAAAAACTGTGCGAAATATGGTTAGAATCACAAGTTAGAAATTTTAAAGCAACAAACGATTTTAATGAAGCGAATACACTGGAATCAATGTTCGAGAAAATGTCTGCGGAGGATGAAGAAGACGGGTCCGAACATAAATATATCAAATCTTATACTGATAAAAAAGCTACGATCGTGGACATTATTTGCGATAAAAAATTTGAACGCGAAGGTAAGCTCAATGAATTGAATATATCATTAAATGCAAAATTTCCAAAATTAGAAGGAGATAAATGTACCTTTATCGGTTCAACGTTTATGAATTATGGTAATTCTGAACCACATTTTAATCATTGTATTGTTTTAAATAGTTGTTCTGATATGCCAATTGATAATTCGGTTATTGAATCGTATGATACAGAACGCGAGGTTTTATTGGCCTGGCAAAAATTAGTCCAAAAAGAAAATCCTGATATCATTATCGGTTATAATATATTTGGTTTTGATTATGAGTTTATGTTTAGACGTGCAGAAGAAAATAATTGTGTAGAAGAATTTCTAAAACTGTCGCGAAATAAAGATGAAATTTGTGGAACCAAAGAGAAAGATAGCGGTAAGTGGAAGATCGAAGAAAGCACATTACAAATTGCAAGTGGGCAGCACGATTTACGATTTATTAAAATGAATGGTCGACTACAAGTAGATTTATATAACTTTTATCGCCGAGAAGCCAATCTAATTTCATATAAATTAGATTATGTTGCAGGTAATTTCATAGGCGATTTTGTTAAAAGTATTGAAACTATTGATAATAATTGCTCACAAATAAAAACCGTGAATATGACAGGTCTTCTAGTTGGAAGTTATGTTCATTTTGAAGAAATCGGACATTCAGTAGATTATTATGCGGATGGTGCAAAATATATTGTAACTGAAGTAGACAAAAAAAATGGCAAATTTATTATTAATGCTACCGTAAATCCAGATTTAGTCAATAAAAAGGTTCGATGGTGTTTAGCAAAAGATGATGTTACGCCAAAGGATATATTTAGAATGACCAATGGTACTGCGGATGATCGGTCGGTAATTGCAAAATACTGTATTCAGGATTGCAACTTGGTGCATTATTTGTTTAACAAATCAGATATTCTTACAGGGTTTATCGAGATGGCTAAAATTTGTAGCGTACCTATTAATTTCTTAGTAATGAGAGGTCAAGGTATAAAACTGACCAGTTATGTGGCAAAAAAATGCCGTGAAAAACGTACATTGATGCCTGTTATTGAAAAGGGAGGTCTTGATGAAGGTTATGAGGGTGCCATCGTATTAGATCCAAAATGTGATTTATATTTGGACAATCCAGTGGCCTGTGTAGATTATGCATCTTTATATCCCAGTTCAATGATTAGTGAAAATTTGTCACACGATAGCAAGGTTTGGACACGCGAATATGATTTAGCAGGTAATTTAATCGAAGAATGGGGTGAAAAGGATGAAAATGGTGTGTACATTTATGACAATCTACCAGGTTATGAATATGTAGACATAAATTACGATACTTATAGATATCATAGAAAGCATCCTAAAGCCGCTGCCGAAAAAATTAAATGCGGATACAAGATGTGTCGTTTTGCACAGCCTTTTGGAGAAGGTGAAGGTATTATGCCTTCTATTTTAAAAGAATTGTTAAAAGCGAGAAAGGATACTAGAAAATTAATTCCTCAACAAACGGATGAATTTATGAAAAATGTATTGGATCAACGTCAACTTGGTTATAAAGTAACAGCGAATTCCCTTTATGGTCAGTGCGGTGCAAAAACCAGTACATTTTATGAAAAAGATATTGCTGCGTGCACAACGGCAACAGGGAGAAAATTGCTCACTTATGCAAAAAGAATTATTGAAGAATGTTATGGAAATAAAATATGCGAGACCAGCAAATATGGTAAGGTTTTAACAAAAGCAGAGTATATATATGGTGACACCGATAGTGTATTCTTTACATTTAATTTGCAAACACTTGATGGTAAACCTATTCGCGGCAAGGAAGCGCTTGAAATTACGATTGAAATCGCCCAAGAAGCTGGACATCTAGCATCGACATTCTTAAAAGGTCCTCACGATTTAGAGTATGAAAAAACATTTATGCCGTTTTGTTTGTTGTCGAAGAAAAGATATGTGGGTATGCTTTATGAAACAGATCCAAATAAAGGCAAACGTAAAGAGATGGGTATTGTATTAAAAAGACGTGATAATGCACCAATTGTGAAAGATATTTATGGAGGAATTATTGACATATTAATGAAGAAACAAAATATTCAAGAAGCGATCGATTTCTTAAAATCGTGCTTGCAAAATATTGTAGATGAAAAATATGCAATGGATAAATTGATTATTACAAAATCGTTGCGATCCGGTTATAAAAATCCGCAATCAATTGCACACAAGGTTTTAGCAGATAGGATTACTGCACGTGATCCTGGAAATAAACCAGGACCAGGTGATAGAATTCCATTTGTATATATTTCCACGAAAGATAAAAAGGCACTTCAGGGTGAGAAAATAGAAACACCCACCTTCATTATAGAAAATAAGCTTAAAATAGACTATTCGTTTTATATTACAAATCAGATAATGAAACCTGTACAGCAAGTGTTTGCGTTGGTTTTAGAAAAAATATGGGAAAAAAATAATAAAAAACCTAAATTAAATAAATTTAAAAAAGATGTAGAAAATTTAAGAAAAGAATATTTGGATGATACCGAAAAATTTGAAGAAAAACTTGAAGCACTAAGATGCAAAGAAATTAAGACATTATTATTTGATGAATATTTGCGAGAAACGAATAATGAAAAGGCTGGTTTACAAAGTATTACTAAATTTGTGAGTGTAAAATAAGTATTCGAATTAAGTATTATTCAATGTAATGAATATAAAACAATATTATTTATATAATCTATAAATGATTTTTTCAACACTTCTTGTTTCCTTCTTTTCTTTGTTTTTAAGTACAAAAATTCCAGATACTGTTCCGGTTTTAGATGTGAATAAATATACAGGTCATTGGATAAATATTTATGCCGCACCCACAAATTATATTTTTCAAGGTTATGGCAAATGTTTAACAGCTGATTATGGTTTGTTGGATAATGGTAATATTAGCGTTGTAAATCGTCAATTAAATAAAAATGATCAAGTTGAAATTATTTCTGGTTATGGGTATTATACAAATATTACTGAACCAGGTAAACTAACCGTTCATTTAGATGGTGTTCCAGTAGATGGCCCATATTGGGTGGTTAAATTGGGCGAAGTTGTTGATAACCAATACCAATATAGCATTATAACAACACCGTCTGGTATTTCATTATGGGTTTTAACGAGAGATTTAAATTCGTTTTATAAATTGTATGACGATGAGGTTACCGAATTTTTGGATGAGTATAATTTCAATTATGTTACTATTTTACAAGACGGTTGTTAGTATTTTAATTTTTCAATAAATTATACCAAAATGAATCATACCAAAAATCATCCGTCTGATATAACATTTTTTTAACAAATAAAAAATTATATATTGAAATTTATAATTTTTTATTTTATATTTTATATTTTATAAAATTAATATTTTCGTAATGGTTCACGTTTCGTCGCTTTCTTTGTAACCCAAGAATTGAACATTTTTGATACCATAGTTCCGATATCTTTAACACTTGTTTCTAGATTCCATACGCGTTCAGTAAGTCTATCTACATCACTTTCTTTATCATCGATAGAAAGTGTTTCGTCGTCTGTATCTTCATCCTCATCTTCACTATAATCGGTGTCATTCTCATCGTCAAAATCAACGGCGCTTTCCTCTTCATCAATAGCACCATCGCATATATTTTGATATTCCTTTGAATTAAACCCTCTTGCATTGTCCCAGGATCCAATAAAGCCTTCAGCTTCTAATTTGCACAAAATAGCTCTTACGCTACGTTGATGCTTATATGCAATTTCTTGAATAGTCCACTCAAGTAATTCGTACTCTCTTTGAAGAGATAATATTTCATTAATAGTCCATCGGTTACCGTGTCTTTTATATGTACTCATTTTATTATATTTATATGTATTGTGTTAGCTTTATATTGTTTTATTATTTATTATTTATTAAATTTTCTTCCTGCTTATACATCAGGATTTTTATTATTGTTTATAAGTAATACAGAGCAGACCCAGGTTCCAAAAATAACCCACATATTTGTAATAATATTTGCACTATTATAAACTATCCATCTTAGACCTTGACAATGGGGCGCAGGTATCATCAACGGAGACATTATAAAACCATATAGTGTTTTTGGAACACAAAAATTTATATATAATTGAGATGCAATAAAATGTAAAAAAATCCAAATTAAATATATTCCTGAAATATTTAAAATATAATAAAATGCATTATAAATAATAGATCCGCATTTATTTGTGAAATCATATATGTATGTAAAATAATTTGGCGCATCATCTGCATAATATTGTAATTCCTTATCTTGACATTCGTGTATTTCTTCAAAGATATTGTTTTCAGTTCTATTTTTGTTACTTCTATGACGTGTATTCATCATAATTTATAGATGATTATATCTTTATATTATCTTATTAAATATAAAACCAACAATTATTCTAATAAATTTTTATAAAATTTAAGGAAACTTTATAAAAAATATTTATATAATATATAATGAGAACTCGTAGTCAAAGTCGCACTCGCAAACAAGTTTATCGCGCTCGTCTTAAGTCGTCGAATTGCCGTGGTAGATCCTTTACCAGATGTCGTCTTAAGGATGGATGCAGACGCACTATGTCTGGTAAAAGAAAATCGTATTGTCGCAGTCGTAAAAACCGCTCGGCATAAATATATTAAATTAAAAATTCAATAACATTATTTTAATTTACATCATTGAATAAATTAAAATATGTAATATATTATCTATAATTATTATTTAATGATCTAGTAAGTAAAGACAACAAGGAGCTATCATTGCCTGACGCATCTAATAAATTTCTAAAATCACCCAAGTTTTCTTCAGTAAAATTATCGATAATAATATCAAAAAATATTGATGATCTATTATTTTCATTTTCGCGAGAAGGTCCTCTTTGTTGTACATTAATTTCTGGACTACTGTCTTCATTAATTTCATTACTTATGTTTGATTCATTATTTGTATGTGTACTTGTATTATTTGTTGTATCTATATTAGAAATACCTTCTGTATTTGATTGATAATTTCGTATATCATATCTACACACAGGACATCTACAATTTGACCTGAACCACGTAGTAAATTCGTCTCTATTAAATATGTGTCCACAAAATCTTATAATAGTAACTATATCTTCATCGTTGAAATTTTCAAGTGATATAGGACACGATCTATTCATAGGAGATACAATATCCCCATATCGTACTGTTCTAGTGGCCGCTTCAATTTGTGTTTGGGTAGGAAATACATCAATTGGTTGAAAAAAATTTTGCAATATTTGCTGAGATAGATTGGTACTAGTCGTGTTATTCCATTCGTTATTTCTATCAAATCTAGGAGAAGGAATGTTATATCTTTGAACATTATCTATTATGTATGGGGTATTATTGAGAAATATACGTCTTAAATTTTCTCTGAAATTGTTGGCCCTATTATTTTGCCTTAAAATATTACGTCTGTTTGTAATTGTGGATGTTTGTGGAGTATATAACATTTGAATTAATAAATTTCGAATATGGGTATTTGTATCATTTAATAAATGAATAGATTCTGTTAAATTATTTATTTGCCGTATATTATCATTATACATACTATTTAATATACTTATAAGCAGTAGATGTTCGCTCGAAATATTATAATCTCTTGAATTACTCATTCACAATTTATAAATATATATAATATATTAAATCTGTTTAAATGTATTCCTCTATATTTATATAAAAACATATGAACTTTGAAAATTATAAAGATAAAGGATTGAGTGGGTTAGCTAATTTAGGTAACACCTGTTTTATTAATTCTTGTATGCAAATCCTTTCTCATACATACGAATTCGATATGTTTTTAGATGACGAAAATTATAAAAAAAAATTACAAAATAAGATCGAATCCGCATTGCTTTTAGAATGGGATAATTTGCGAAAGATAATGTGGAATTCAAATTGTGTTGTATCGCCAGGAAAATTTATTAAAACAATTCAAAAAGTAGCACAATTGAAGAAAATGGAAATGTTTACGGGATATTCACAAAATGATTTGCCTGAATTTCTATTATTTTTAATTGATTGTTTTCATACTGCATTGTCTAGGGAAATTAAAATGACTATATCAGGTAACCCACAAAATGAAACGGATAAAATTGCCATTCAATGTTTTGAAATGATTAAAAATATGTATTCAAAAGAATATTCCGAAGTTTGGAATTTATTTTATGCAGTTCACGTTTCAGAAATTACTAATTTAGAAACAGGTAAAACCATTAAAATCACACCAGAACCATATTTTATGATTGATTTACCTATACCGGAAAAAAACAAATCGCCTTCTTTGATAGATTGTTTTAAACATTATGTAGAAGGAGAAATACTAGAGGGAGAAAATGGTTGGTATAACGAAGAGACAAAAGAACGGATCAATATTAAAAAGAAAATACAATTTTGGTCTTTTCCCAATATTTTAGTAATAGATTTTAAGCGATTTAATAGTCGATTTCAAAAAAATCAGATACATATTACCTTTCCATTGGACGATCTAGACTTATCAGAATATGTAATTGGTTATAAAAAAGAAATATACAAGTACGAACTTTACGGAGTTTGTAATCATAGTGGTGGAGTAATGGGTGGTCACTATACCGCATATGTAAAGAATGCAAATGGTAAATGGTATCACTTTAATGACACTAGTGTGTCAGAGGTAGCCTTAATAGATTCAATTGTTTCACCAAAAGCCTACGTTCTATTTTACAGAAAAAAGACAACTTAAGATAATTTAAAAATTTTATCAACTATCAACTATCAAATTAATATTTTATTATTTTATAACCATATTTATATATTATAAATGGAGGTGGTAAATACAACATCAACAACGGACCCAGTCAATATGTATAATTATTTAAATAGTTACATTTTAAATCCTACGATCTTTATTATCATATTATTAGTTATTGCAACCTATTATATTTTTTCGTCATCTTTAGGTAGTGGTTCTACTAGTTTAGGAAACACTTTAGATAGCAGTAATGATAAAGGATCAAGTATAATGGGTATTATTATTGTTGCAATATTAATTGTTTTAATAATTATCAATGCCTTTCAATATTTTTTTAGCATTAATGTAACAGCTTATATACAGGATTTATTTGGTCCAAAAACATCATTGGATATTGTTGTGGATCAAAGTACATATCAACCAGAATCAACTGTTCCCGAAATCAGATTTAAAAAGCAAGTTTTTAATATCCCTGGCAATTATTATGATTATGAAAACGCCAAAGCATTATGTAAAGCATATGGTGCAAATTTAGCAACATATGATCAGATTGAAAATGCGTATAATAAGGGAGCGGAATGGTGCAATTATGGTTGGTCTGCAAATCAACTAGCATTATTTCCTACACAGAAAAAAACATACGATAATCTGCAAAAGATACCTGGTCACGAAAATGATTGCGGTAGAGCAGGAGTAAATGGTGGATATATGGCAAATCCAAATATAAAATTTGGAGTAAATTGTTTTGGATATAAACCAAAGATAACTGCAGAAGAAGATGAATTAATGAAAACTGCTACTCCATATCCAGAAACAGCAGAGGATATAGCTTTTCAAAAACGTGTTGATTATTGGAAAAATAAAATAGATGAAATATTAGTTTCACCATTTAATTACAGTACTTGGGGGTCATTTTAAATAATTTATAAATATTTTTAAGAATATATTTATAAATATATCAAATACTAATAATTATTACTGTTTGGTCTGTATTCTTTGTACATTTCTTCTGTATACAAAAGACAAGAATTTTCATATATTAAACAGGAATGCTGGTGTGAAATTCTACGGTTTATTATATATAAATAAAAATCAAATGAAAAATAAATAAATGCAAAAAGCACCAAAAAACTAGTTATATTATTGAAACAACCAATAAAAAAAACACGTATAAAAGTTATATTTATTGGAATTGTAGTAGGTCTTTTCTTCTCAATAAATGTTCTGCAAATTGGACATTTCAAAGATCGATCATACCACTCGTTCAAGCATTTTAGATGAATATAACCGTTGCATTGACATTTTTTATTATAATATGGTTGTTTATACATTTCAATTGTATTTTTTTCATCTTCTAAAGCCACTTCATAACAAATGAAGCATTCGTTTTCTGTTTTATTTTTATTACTTTCTATCTCTAATAATTCATTATCATATATATCATAATGATCAGTTGTTCTGAATAACATAACAGTTTGTTATATAAATAATTTATTTTATTTTTTTTCGTTTTCCTTTACCTATTTTCTTCTCTTTGTACCACCTTTTTTACTTGTATTTGTTTTTTGTCTTTTAGTTTGTTTATTTTTATTATTTTTATTTTGCTGTTTTAATTTATTATCGTGTTCTCTTACGAGACCTATTAATTTATCGTGCAATTCGTCGTCTATATCACTATCACTATCACTATCTTCGCCTATACGGTCTTTATATTCACCTCCAACTTTATTTCCATAAGTTAAAGCCCAGTTTGGAATAACCAAACTTTGAAATAAATCGGATACTTTATTAGATTCTCGTCCCCCAAATTGAGTATTTAATGTCATTATTGGTGATAATCCTGATTTCATCATAATAGAATTTACATTAAAACCTCCTGAAAAAACACCTTCTTCTTTATCTGTATTAAAAACCAATTCATTTGCTCCTATTTCTCCTATTGTGTTATTGCTCATATAAATTATAGATATTAATTAATTATTAGAAAAGCGCTTTATTTCTGGAACGGTTTTAAATGATCTTTTTTGTTTTATATGTTCCATTATTAATTTGATTTGTGATTCATTTTTAATTACTTCGCTTAATGTCTTTTCTAAATATTTAAAGGTTAAAGGTTCTTGCACCTTTGTATTGACAAATTTCAATTTTCCATCACTTATTTGAACGGTAGCATTAGAGAGATTATTGGAAGAAACATAATTCGTTATATTTTCCTCCAAAGTGTTCCTTTTCTCTCTTAATTCTTTGGTTTTCTCATTTAATTGTTTCAATTGATTATCTAATTGAACCCATTGTTGTATTTGTCCTTCAAAACTCATTTTATCTTATTATTTTAAGATAAAATATAAATTATATTAAAACACATTATTTAATGTCTTCTTCTTTTATGAGTTTTACCTCCGTGTTTCTTACGTCTAAATGATTGTTGCATACCTAGAATACTAAATGGTACAATCGCTTGATTGATTACTTGACCCCACAAGCCACCCTTTCTTGATCGACTTCTACTGCGTCGTTTACCTGCTGATTGTACAAGTGATAAATTTTGGGCTGAAGGAGTACCTGGTTGACTACTCCATTGACCTTGAGCACCAACATATTCTGAACCAACTCTGGATCCATATGGTCCGTTTTGATCAAATGTGCGAGCAAATTGAGCAGGACCTGAAGCATTTACATAAGTACCGTACGAAGAACCTGAAGTGTAGTCACTGCCTCCCATTTGGGAACGAGATCTACTGAGAGACCTAGATAAGTTTAGACTTCGTGTTAATCTTTGTTTTCGACTTAGACTACGGGATCTACCTATACTACGACGATGTTTTGCCATTTATATAAATTGATGAGATTAAATTTATTTAATTATTAAAATTAGTTAAATTACTATTGTAAAATTACTATTGTAAAATTATATATTTATATTTTAATATGCATTAACAGTTATTTATAGGTAAATTTAAAAATTTTTCGATATTATTTGTTTATTACGCAATAACATAACTAAAATAACAAGTATTGCTAAAATCATTATAAAAATTAGAAATACTAATGCTACAGTTACATATATATATGGGTTTATTTCATATAAAATAAAATCTATAACTGGTTTTAACAGCATTTTAAATTCATTTTTAATATCCTCCCTCTTTAAAATATCTAAACATTGTTGCACTAATGAATCTTTCATAATAAATAATGACAAAAATATTATAAATATTATGCGTGTTAATAAATATTAATTTTTCTATATTTTCAATAGTATGGATAGTATTATTGAGCCAAATGCAGCCTTTGATTTTTCGAAGATTACTTTAGCACACCCTGTAGGGATTCAAGGTGGCGCATATTTTACTAAAATTGAATATAATAATAAACCTTTGTATATTCAGACTATTAAAAGTCAATCTAGACAAGGCTTTGTTAAAACCGGAAAAAAATACTATTGTGATTTAATGTTTGATAAAAATGCAGATATACTAATTCAATGGTTTGAAAATTTAGAAGAAAGGTGTCAGAAACTAATATTCGAAAAGAGAGACACCTGGTTTCAAAATAATTTAGAAGAAAGTGATATAGAAACCGCTTTTAACTCCACTATTCGGGTATACAAATCTGGTAAATATTATTTGATCAGAACAAATGTCAAAAATAATCATAACAATTCTCCTGCTGTTAAAATTTATAACGAAAATGAGATTTCCTTATCTATAGACGATGTTAATTGCGAAACAAATATGATATCTATATTAGAAATACAAGGAATTAAATTTACATCTCGAAATTTTCAAATTGAAATAGAACTCAAACAGGTTATGGTGTTAGATAATGAACCTATTTTTGAAAGCTGTCTTATCAAAACAAAAAAACCACATTCAAACACACAAGAACCTTTACAAGAACCTTTACAAGAACCTTTACAAGAAACTATACAAACTTTAGAACATATACAATTAGACGAAAACAATGTCAATGATGATGAAATAATTGGTACAGAAAAAATAAGTGCACTAGATGAGTTAGATAAGGTTGAATCTATAGAATCCGTAGAACAATTGAAACACGTAGAATCACTAGATAAGGAAGAACCACTAGATAAGGAAGAACCACTAGATAAGGAAGAACCACTAGATAAGGGAGAACCAGTAGCTGATTATGAAAATCAAACAAAAATTAACGACAACCCAAACAATTTAGAAGAAATACCAGAACACGTTTTTGAAAGTTTAGAAGAAGTAACACCAATCGATATTTCAAACCCATTACACAATACAGATAATATTTCTCTAGAAATAGAAGATTTAGATTTAGACACCGAAAATAATAAACAGTTTAAAGAAGTAGACAATATAGAGTTACCTTTAGAAAATAATTTAGAAACAATGAAACTTAAAAAACCAAATCAAGTGTATTTTGAATTATATAAGGAAGCTAGAAACAAAGCAAAATTAGCAAAAAAGAATGCCCTTTTAGCATATTTAGAAGCCAAGAATATTAAGAAAACTTATATGTTAGACAATTTGAATGACAGTGATAGTGATATTGACGCTGAAATAGATGAAGTTTCAGAAAGTGAATTAGAAGATTTATAAATATATTTTTAAACTATTGACTATCGATTTATTTAATTATTCGGTTTTCATCAAATGTTTAGAATAATTAATATGTATTCTAAAAATTATTTTATCATTAATTTTATATAATGACAGTCTCTTTGAAGAAGCTATGGAATGACTATGGAATTGGAGCCATTATTGTTTTATTAATTATTGCATATGGAGTAAGTTTATTTGCTGGTTATTTAGGTGCAAAAGGTATGGCAGGAAACGAATCAAACGCTCAAATGCAACAACAGTACAAAAATACAAACGCCCAAATGTCTGCTGGCGTTCGCCCATCAGATCCAAATGGTAACGAAGTCTTTGCATCAGCGACTGGTGTCCAAACCAGTATGCCTGGAATACCTTCGTCCTGTTCCAAGCCAAATATTCAAAATCCTGCCGAACTTTTACCTAAGGATTCTAACTCTCAATGGGCTCAATTAAATCCTTCTGGCAAGGGCGAATTAGCAAACGTTAATCTATTAAAGGCTGGTTATCACATTGGTATTGACACTATCGGACAAAGTTTAAGAAACGCTAACTTACAGATCCGTTCCGAACCACCAAATCCTCAATTAAACGTTGGACCTTGGAATCAATCAACAATCGAGCCTGATTTTATGAGACCACCATTAGAGCTTGGGTCTGGTCCACAATAAATAAATACGAAACCATATTTATAAAATAAAATTGATACTGTTTTTAATTAATGAATTTACTACAATTAATTAAAAATGAGCAAAAAATTTATTTTAAACAAAATTAATAGTACACTTGTTGAAGCTGCGAATGACACCAAGACGATGGTTATAACAGAAGACCTTGGTAAAATATTTGAGATGGCTATTTGTTTATTATACAATACTCCATATGTAGGAAAATTTAAGTACAGTATGTCTGATGCTGAAAAACTTAGAGATAAAATTACAGCATTGAAGAAGGTATTTCCTCAAAATATTACTCATACTGCAGAAAAAGGTGCACGGTATGATTTCACTTGTACCGATAAAGACGGCTTATATTTAAGTGCAAAAACCACTAAAAAAGGTGACAAAGTTTGTCCTCAAGTCATTGGTCAACCTAGTAAAAAAAAATTTTGTCAGCATTTTGAGGTAGATAATTCTATTACTATACCAGACATTAAAAAATATATACAAGATAATATTCAAAGTATGCTTCAAAAATATTTCGAGTACACGTGTGACTGCCCGATTATTTATTATAATCAACATAAAAATTTGTTTCTATTCGTTAAAAAAATAAACGATATTGTATGGACTGATTATGCAATTGAATTCAGTCACATTAAAAAGGATAAAGAGTGGAATGAAAGCACAACAATTAGTATTCAAGATGTTTCTATAGGTGAATTTCAGGTACATAATCATAGAGACAATATAAAATTCCGTTGGTGTTTTGAAAATTTACTTCATAAATTTAAAGATCATTTTGAAATTATAAATATAACAAGTGTTGATAATTAAAAAGAAGATAATGTTCAAGAACGTCCGGGTAGGATCTATTTCACCAATTCTATATTACATTCTATTACATTATCACCTTTTTTACTTGTATCAACAAACCATACATATTCTTCTACAAATTTTGTATCAACACCTTTCTGGGCCTTGAATTTATTATATTGAATTTTATATAATTTGACTAGACCCTTTTTTAAAAGGATTTTTTTCAACTCTTCTATAGATAACAACCCTTCATTATTATACGAAATGACTAGATAATTACATTTTACACCGTTTATCAAATCCGTAAAAACCCTTTTGACTTCTGTTTTTTTACAAAATTTACTTTTATTATAATTGTCAATTAACGCGGTTTTACCGTTTAAAACGATATTAGCATCATAATGTGCTATATAATTCAATGGTGAATAGTTTGCACTGTATTGTCTTTGATTGTAGGGTGGATCTATATAAATAATATCATAATATTTACTATCCATTTCCATTAATTCTTCTGCTAATTCATTATATACAGTATTTCCGTCCTTTACCTCGGTACGCGTATGAATTGGCTTCAAAATAAGATCTTTTAGTGCGGATACCTTATATGCTTTTAAGTAGGACCCGTAAACACAAGATGTATTGGCTACTTTGTCAATAGAAACCAGTAACGACGCTAATAAGAAATGAAACTCATTTTCTGTAATTTGCTTTGTATTGCGAAGGTTTCCAATATATTGTCTTATAGCATCTGTTTTTCTTGCATTTTTATTTGAAAAGAACATTCTTTCACAAGTATTTGTAGGTGAAAAGTTGTTGTATATCAAACCATCTACTAGCGCCAAATTATTGCATTCATTTATTATTTTCTCTATATTTTCGGTATAACTACATTTTAAAAGGGCACAATTTATTATATAACTATAGTATTCTAGATCATTTGCATCACAGCTCTTACAATAATTTAACATATTAAATCCTACAGTACCTGTGCCTGCAAATAAATCCATAAATGTCTTGGAATCCATATCATTTATATTTTCCTTACATACAAATAATAAAGTATCAAATAATGTGTGTTTAGAACCTATATAATTGAGTGTGTTCATTTAATTATTTACATTTAATAGTAAATAATCTTTAATTGTCAATTTTTATTTTAAATAATATTTTCCAAAATACCTTTTCTAAACGTATATATAATAATGGAAAAGCATAGTATATTTTTTTATATTTTTATAGTGTTTATTCTTTTCTTCTGCTTAGCTATTTATTACCAATCAGATGCTTATAATTTAAAATGTATTATTGCATCGGAAGACGGAAATAGATATTGTGTCAGAGAACGAGAGAAATTAGAATTAGCCGCCAACCTTTTAGCCCGAGTTACACAAAAAATGAAAGATATGGTTGCATATATGAAATCGAAACACCCTGAAGATGCACGTACAAAACGTCTGGTAGAAGGTTTTAACCCCAAAAAAATAAGCGAAACACTACCAACAAGTGAATTAACAGCTTATAGTGAAAATAAGGGAGAGAAACTAGCATTCTGTTTAAATACAACGAAGGAGGGAAATAAATTAATCGATATCAATACGTTGACATTTGTTGCTCTACACGAACTATCTCATATTATGACCGAGTCAATTGGTCATAAGCAGGAATTCTGGGAGAATTTTAAATTTTTATTACAAAATGCAAAAGAGGCAGGTGTGTATGATCCAGTAGATTATAAGAAATCGCCACAAGAATATTGTGGTATGACTATTAATGATAATCCTTATTACGATTTAGCCTGAGCTGGTTCCTTTATAGCGATATAAGCATTTATAGATTTAATAATATCATTTATTATTGTTAACTCTTGATATAATTTTTTATATTTTTTACTATTTTTATCGTCTATTTTACTTATAATATTGAGTTTTTTAACAGCAGTAGCCAAACTTTTTTCCAGTATTTCTTTACAGTCGGATATGTTCAAATAAACTGACATTAATAATACAAAATCATATTTTTTAAATTAATATCTTTGAAATTTATTAAATTAAAAATAATACTAGCTTTATATATATGTCAAAATCATTATCTTCAAATAAATCAACAAAAACACTAGATATAGATCGAACATCTTTAGATAGAAAAATATATAAAGTAAAACAACTAGTGAACGGAAATATACACACTATTTACATATTTAATGGTAGAAAAAAGGTAGATAATGAGGAAGAATTATTTAAGAATATTTTTACTGACGAAGAAACCGAAGAAATCAAAAGACATAATATATCTATTAAATTTTGTGAAGAACAAATACATTTTGACGATTCAATTGGGACGATAAAAATAAAAATTTTAAATGAGATAAAAAAAGAAGTATCGTTAGACGAAATATATTTATATTGTCAAAGGATCGAAACCTTGAATGCAGCAGCTATTTATCAATCCCTTACACAAAAAAATAAATTAGATTTAACAAAAGTTAGATTCGATCAATTTATTTCAAATATTGTGAGCGGCGAAGATGGCAAACCTTTGATACCTCCAGCTGATAAAAATGTTTACACTTTTGATGATATATTTGAGATGAAATTTGATAACAAAAAATATATTGTAAATAAGGTTTTAGGTCAAAAATTCTTCATTGTTGAAAATGAATATCCGTTTGTATGCAATCCATATAAAGTTACAGAATATGATAAGCTGTTAGAAAGGTCCGCAAGAAAATCATTAACCACCTTAAATAGCCACTTGTTATTGAATACAGGTGATATTGTGGATAATAGTATTTACTTATGTTTAGCCGAGGATGTATTAGACTATCTTGCAAAAAAAGATATATCAGAAGAGACCACTATGAAGATCTATTACCCGTTTTTATATAACAAAAATATTATTAATTTGGATCAGTTAGAAAACAATAGAAATAAATTAATTCAAAGCAATAAAAAGGTTTTAAATGAAAAAACAGTGGAAACATTTAAGACGATAGATATGTTTTATGACGTCTATAATTTAAGAAAGAAGGAATTGACCTATGTTAATAAAGGGATTAAATATATTAAAGCTGTATTACGCCCTGATTTTTATATTAAAATACCCTTAGAGGTTATTTTTAAAATTGTTCACGCAACCAAAGACAATCCTTTAATAAAATACAATCCTTCTTCTAGACAAGAAAATGTATACAGATTTTTCACCGATAAAATTGCAACGGATGGAAGAAAAATACCTTATATTAAAAAAGCATCGTTTTTCAAATTAAAAAAGACTATTGCACGAAACAAATCTGTTGCAGTTTATATTGAAAGTAATGCGCAAACTTTGATTTGTGAATTTGACGAAGAAGGTTTTATAACGCTAACTTCCGAATTTGATACCGCTGTCAGTGTAAATGAAATCAATGAAATATTTAAGAACTATGTGAATCCTATTATTTTAGAAATTAAAGATTTGTTAGAACAAAGTGGATATAAGTTAAATGTTTTTAACAGTCTAGACGATGAAAATGTAGAAATTAAACAAATGACATACGAAACACAAATCGAAATTAATAAACCGCTTGATATAGACGCATATAAAGGTTGTTTGTCAAGTATTTTTATTAATGAGACAAATTCTTTTAAAAGCGGCAATGATATTCATTTACGTTTTAAACGTGTGGCGAATTATAGTGTTTTCACAAGTCAAGAAGCATTTATTTTAGAAAAATCAGGACAAGGATTAAGAGGTGACCAGATTATTGAAGCGCTTTTAGAAAATTTTCCCAATGAATTAACACGCAAAGACGCTGAAGAAATGGTACGAAAGATCGCGAATGAACTTGAAATAGAAAGAGGAGTTAGAAAATCAGATATAAAAATTAAAAATAATCCTGGTTTCAAAACTGTTATTACATTGGAAAAAGAAACGGGTATTATAACTATTAGAACTGAAAATATCAACAATATTAATTATTTATATTCATTACCTATTTATTTAGACACGATGGTTCGGTTGACACAAGATAAAGGCGCATCATCTAATTATCCTGTTAAAGAAATACATCATTTATGTTCAACTGGCGAAAAACACGACGTAATGATTGCTGATATGATTTCGTCTTCAGAAGAATCCGCACCAAATTCTGAAATTCCTTCTATTGAACCAGGAGAAGAAGAAGTACAATACAATAAATTTAAAAATGTTGATGTTAATAAACCAAAAGGTGCGCTTAGTTTATTCTTCGATGACGATGACAATGAAGAGGAAGACGAATCTTTTGAAGGTGGAAGGGGTAGTGATTCGGAATCTTCTATTTCAAGTGAAGCAGACGAAGAGTCTGAAGAGGGTGAAAAATTAGCAAAACCTACATATGATGGTATTACAGTGCCTAGTGGATTAAGCACTTCTGAATCAGAATCATCAGTTTCATCTGCAAAAGAAGAAAGCGAAAAAGAACCTCAAAATTTGTCTTCCATAAAATCCGATACCGTAAATGAGTCTGAAAAAGAAGAAGTAAAAACAGTTATTGCACCTGATTCAGAAGATATCGATGAAGATACAAAAAGTGTAAAATTAATTGTCGAGAAAGAAGACAAAAGCGAAGACGAAAATGAAGACGAAGAAGAGGAAAGCGAAAGCGAAGACGAAGCATACGAAGAAGAAACGGTCAGGAATATTGATGGTATGAAATTAAATAAACCTTATTATTTTCAAACCTTAATTGAAAAGAAGGATCCAGTGTTAATATTAAAAGAAGATACTCCGCAATTTAATTCGTATCCAAGAACTTGCAGCTCTAATATGCGAAGACAACCAGTAATTATAACCGATGAACAACTTGATAAGATTAATAAAGAACATCCCGGCTTTTTGAGAGAAGAAGATGTTGTAAAATACGGATCAACCCCAAAAAAACAATTTAATTATATATGTCCACGTTATTGGTGTTTAAAAAATAATACATTTGTTCATCCAAATGATTTGAAAGAGGTTACTGGACCTGATGGTAAAAAAGAACTCGTACATCCTACTTGTGGTAAAGTATTACCCAAAGGTGAAAAAGTTGTGAAACCAGGATATTACATTTATGAATTTTATCAACCAAAACCAGGTAAAAAAGACTATAAAAAATACCCTAGTTTGATTCCCGATTCGCATCCTGACGGCTATTGTCTACCTTGTTGTTTTGATAAATATAATACCGAAGGTAGAATAAATGCTATGAAAAAGTGTAAGGGTGAAACACTTGTTAACAAAGAAAAGGGAGAACCAGCAGAAAAACAAAAAAAGGTGGAAGAAAAAGAAGAAGACGAATATATAAAAGGCCCTGACAAATTTCCTCTTAAACCAGGACGGTGGGGTTATTTACCGGTAGAAATTCAAACAATGCTCCACGAAGTCAATGCGGATTGTCAAATTAGCAAAACAAATACGAATATAAAAGATAATCATCCGTGTTTACTTCGTCACGGAATAGAAGTAAACGTAAAACAATCCTTTATAGCTTGTATATCAGATGTGATTTTTTTCGGTAAAAGAATTTTTGACGAAAACCATAAAATAACAAATAAGATCGCAAAAATTCTAACCATAAAAGAAATGCGAGACCGTATCATAAAGGCGATTTCATTAGATAGCTTTATTAAGTATCAAAACGGTAATTTAGTAACCGACTTTAACGATCTCAACAAAAAAATCGATTTTGATGAATATAAAGATACCAAATTATTTTCAAAAATTGATATGGGAAAACCTGAAGATAAAATTTATTTTACGAAAGTTGCATCTGCCTATGAAAATTTTATAAATTTTTTGAAAGATGATGATGTAGTAATAGATCACACCTATTTATGGGATATTATAAGTATGCCCAACAAATATTTATTTCCAAATGGTGTGAATTTAGTTATACTGCATCTGCCAAAAGATGATATTACAAATAATGTACAATTATTGTGTCCAACGAATCATTATTCGTCGGAATTTTATGACTCGATAAAACCTACTATTATTTTGATGAAAGAAGATGGCTATTATGAACCAATATATTCGTATTCTACAAATAATAAAAAAATATCCGTTTCAAAAGAATTCAAAGAACGCGATCCGCAATTATCGAAAACAATGCGCGCTGTTTTCAAGGAAATTATAAAACCATTTTTTAACCTCATATGTAGACCATTAGAAAGTATGCCAAATATGTATAAGGCAAAACGACCGTTACTTTTATACGATTTAGTCCAAAAATTAGACAAATATGAATATAATATCCAAAAGTTAGTGGTTAATTTTAATAATAAGGTTATCGGTGTTTTTGCGCAAGAACCCGCCCCGTCAAAAAAACAAGGCTTTATTCCTTGTTATCCGTCATCTATAAATGATAATCTTAAAAAAGATCTAGATTTTGTTTTTATGACGGATGTCACCTTATGGAATACATACGTGGATACAGTGCAATTTTTAAATAAACTAGATAGAAGAAGTAAAAAACGTAGAAATGAACCAGATATTCCTTGCAAACCGGCATTTAAAGTTGTTGAAGATGAACACGTGGTCGGTATATTAACAAATACAAATCAATTTATACAATTGTCTCAACCAATACGTTTAGATGAAGTAGATGAGGATTTAAATCTACCATCGTTAGACAATGACAATTATATAGTCAACGTGAAAGATAAACCAATGGTAAACAGCGATGTTGAAATAATGACTAGAACCGACATTGATAAGGAACGTGTTGATTATATTAAAAAAATTAAGTTGGAGACAAATTTCTATAATGTATTTCGTAATACTATTCGTATTTTAATTAATGACTATGAAAATGTAAAAATTAGAGAGAAAATCGAAAGTGAAATGTTAAAAGAATATATTATTTACTCTGAAAAATTAGTTAATATTGAAAAATTACTTCGTGAATTAGTAAAAGACAAAATACAATTTATTGGTGACGACAATTATTATAAATTAATTAACGAAATTTCGACTTGTATTGTGAAAGATAAAGAAGCGTGTTCTGCAACACCTAATTTATGTGTCACTACCGAAAATGATAAATGCAATTTAATTCTTCCAGAAAAGAATCTAATCACACATAAAAAGAATGAACCAATTTATTTTGGTAGAATGGCAGACGAATTAATTAGATATAATAGAATTAAATCGTTTATGCTTCAACCGCAAACATATTTGTCATTTGGAAATATCAGTTATAACCTTAGAGATAATGAAATTATATTAATTGAATCGCTTTTAACAAAAGAATATTTTGAAACATTAATTCCGGCTGTTACAAACAAATATATCACACATAATTCTTATGACGAGGTGCAACCCATTCTAACTCAAGTATACGAAAATAAGATTTCTTCTTTGGATCAAGAATCTATTGTTAAAAAAAGTAGCGGATCTTGTGAAAAAACATTCAAAAAACATATTACCTCTGGAATATGGAAGGATTGTTTCCCTGAGAATTACGGTGAAATTGAATATAGCAAAAACATTATGTGTACATACACTCTTATCATTGATTTAATAGAGAGGAAAACCACTCAAAAATTAACTGTAAACCAAATTAAAAATGAATTATTTAATGAATACAAAAAATATTTGGGTGAGTATTTAAATAAAATTGTTGATATTCTAATTTTAGAAGGCAAAAAGACTTTGGGAGATCAGGTACGTAGTGAAATTTTATCGTTTGCAAGTTTAATATACACCGATAACTATTTTTTAACCCCATTTGATTTATGGTTATTAGTTATAAAATATGAAATCCCTACCATTTTTGTCAGCCAAACATATATTTTACAAGCCAAGTATGAAAAACAAGAATTTGTTGCTTATACCGATAAAGATGAAAATGAAAAATATGCTTTTATCGTAATACCTGGGTTGCGTCCAGAAAATATACCTGGTTTCAAATTGATACAATCAAATGAGGGCGAAGTATTTATTTCTCTCGACAAATTAAATAATAACTGTGTGGAAAGAATTAGAAATGATATAGCTCAAAATAGTTCGGTTGAAAATTATTTAAAAAATTTTACAAAACCTACAAAAACAAAGTATGAAAAGAAAAAACCTAAAAGATTACTTATCGAGTCTGATAGTGAAGATAGTGTAATAGTAAAGAAAAAACCAGAAAAAAAAATTATTAAAGAAGATATAGAAATATCACCGGAAGAATTTGTTATTAAACCTGTGAAAAAATCGAGGAAGAAATTGGAAATAAAAGGGAACCCTGGTACAAGAAAAATAAAGAAATAAATACTTTTCTTAATGTCTAATTTTCAACTCACCGAGTCTGTTTCAGAATTACCCTCGTAAAAATCATTGTCATTCTCATTGTTAATAGCAGCATTTGTATCTCCGTGTTCGCCTTCGCCTTCATCCTCTTCTAATTCATCTTGATCTGGTTCATCTTCATCTTGACCAGAATCCTCATCAGACATATTTCGATTGTCTATTAATGTAAACCTACGTCTAAATGTAAATCTATGAGTAACAAAATTATTTTCATTATACTTTAAATGATCTGATAAAAACCCATTATTATATTGTTCATTATTATTGAATTTGATATGTTTGTCATCAAATTCTATAATCTTACCACATAAACGTCTTTTAAATGTTTCATCACAATTAGTTAATATTTTATACTTTTTTCTACCAAAAGCAGGATTAAAATTATAAAACCTCGCCAGTTTTTTTCTTAAAATATATGATGCATCTCCTCTAGTTTGTGATAAATAAGAATATTGTGATGTACAATATAGAAATAAATATGGCCTCATTATTTTAATTAATTTCTCTCGAGGGAACTCTTTATCAATTTCTATATTTTCACTTGGGTAACATTCATTATGGTGTTCAATCATACTTTCAATTTCTTTAATTAACACATTCGCTGGTGACATATAAACATAATTTTTAATAGAATATTCCCTCAACAAACATTCATTATTATTTTTGAATATAGTCAGATTAAAATCTGCTATGAAAAATTTAAATAATATTTCCGCATAATAATTTGTTTTAAATTTTATGAAAAAATAAATATTGTACAATGTAGATTTATTAAATGGAATATTATCATAAGGATTTTTAATACATTTGGGATCGGAAAAAAACATATGTGAATGTGTTAATGCGGTGTTGATTATTTTGATTAAATCGTTTATATGAAACAAGTATTTTGAATTATTATGAAATATACATATTACACTTTTATCAAGCGGATCTAATTCATTTAAACACATATCTGTATTCACAACCGTTTTTGCCTTCTTATATTTATAATTGTATACAAATTTATTTAACGTATTGTAAGTTTTTTGTATTTGACAAAAGTATCGTATAAATTCGTCTTCCTTATTATTCTTTATTAAAAAATTGTCTAAGGATTCTTTTAAAAACGTATATTTGTTTTTACTATTTATTTCTTTTGTTAACAACGTTTCAAATATTAATTTTATACTATTATCTATCCCATCATCTATGTAATTATAAAAAAAAACAGAGTTACTCGTTTTTAAAGTATTTTTTATTATTAATTTATAAGTAGACATTATATAATATTTTGATTTATATTTAATATAATATTAAATATAAATTTATTAAATATAAATTTAATAAATCTTAAGAATTGCAAGTATATCAAAAAAATTGATTACTTTTTAATAAAAATATATAAATGCAATTAATTTTATTAAATCACCAAAATATGGCTTCAATCAAGAGTTTAAACAAGACTTCAAATACATCTGACAAAATTCACGAATTTTATATGAATTATTCCTCGCAATTGGATGAGATCAATAATAATAAAGAAACTATTCTATATCCTCAGTTTAATCGTTATTTGGACTTGGAACGACATATGAAACGAAATAATGAATATTTTGATATTCACGGAAAATTTCCGCCAATAATCGAGGCAATGTTTTACTCAAAAAAACGACGAAGATTAGAAAAGAAATATTATGTAGAACTAATTAACCTTCATATACTAAACGATGAATTAGATAAAAAAAATAAAAATTTACGTAAAAAAAAGAATAATATAGGTAGCTCATTTATTCACGAATACAGTAAATTACAAAAAATAACAAATAAAAATAAAAAACAATTAGAACTCGAAACTTGTAGCATTTGTTTTGATAACCATAAAATTAATAAAATGATTACTACTTGTTGTGGTCATCATTTTGGAAGAATGTGTTTTGCTAAATACATTGATCTAAATTTTGATAATCATAATGACATTGTATGCCCTTTATGTAGAAACGACAATTTGGAATATTTCACAAAATACCATTAAACACAAATTATTAAAAAAACGAGATAATCCTCGCGAAATATATTTTGAAATATTTTTCGTTTTTAATTGTGTTTTAAATATGCAAAAGTGTTATACTGTAAAAAAATTTATTGATTTAAATTTTTTTATTATTTATTTTGATTGTGTACTATTTTAAAATCCTGGATTATAATTGTTATCTTTACCCATATCCTCCTCCTTAATCGTAACCACATTATTTTGTATGGATATCTTATTTACACCACAAGGATCTTCTGGATTATCTACCTTTCCAAAGAATTTGTCAATTTCATCTTCAACATTCATTGGTTTATATTCACTAACTGCTTCTAATTTCTGCATTTCTTCAATATCTAAAACTACTTGGAAAGCACCTGTACCGAAGAAACCTTCTTGTCCACACATCACATTGGCAGACACGCCTCTTAATGTATCTAACTCTGCGTGCCTAGCTGCCTTCAAGAACATCTCTGGAGTTTCCTCGAATGAAGCCTTGGCGATAGGTCCGATATTATCATTATTAATGCCGTGTCTAAATATCGAAATTAACTTATGAGTAAATGTCATTCTATCTACTAACACGCTATAATTGTGAAAATTAATATATGTTCCATCAAATTCTACTACATCTACTAATTCATTATATATGGCTTGTCTAGCGGCTTCAATACCGAGAACATTATAAATTTCTATAATATCATTACTCATTGTTCTTTTATTGTCAATAAAATCTAACCCGAGTACATCTAGTAAATTGGTACCTATTGTATCCAAGACCCATATATCTTGCTTTTTATAAACACCATTTTGTTCTACCATATTATCAACAATTTTTCGTAAAATCACCTTGTTAATACCTTTAATACCTCGTAACACTACATTTTGTAAAAGTTGGTCTTGGAAATTTTTTAGTAAGTAAATTTGGTCTGATTGATCTAGAGGATTCACCTTTGTCTTTTTTGGACCTCCTCTACCAGACTTCATTATTTCGCTCATTCTAATTCTGAATATTAATTTGTCCGCATTGAAATCCGAGTATATGCAACTTATTTGATCATCATAACAATTTTTTAACGTAAAATTAACATCATCCATTGTAATATTTTTCTCAAGCATTACTTCGGGGTCCATCACCATTCGGATAATCCATTTTGATTTCTCATTTTCATCATTCTGAAGCGAACCTTCCGAACACTCAGTCATCATATTTTCAAAAGCTCTGTATTGTTCAATCGTGTCTTTATCATCGCTAATTAACGTGTTTAAATCATCCGGATCAAAACATACTTCGACTGATTTCACAATTTCTTCCAAGCGGGTATGCTCCAACATATACATAATGGTTTGAGCCTTTTCCTTTTGTTTTTCATCTTCTGGTTTCAAATAAATACTGAGTGAAGGATTTTTAATATCACTTGATAATGACAATATTTCTTCGATTCTTGGTACACCACGAGTTACGTTGGATTTTGATGCAACACCTGCAAAATGAAATGTATTGAGAGTCATTTGTGTTGAAACTTCACCAATACTTTGACCTGCTATCATACCGACCATTTCTCCTGGTGCAACAATTGCTCTTTTATAATCAATTGTGATGGTATCCAATAATAAAGTTAAGGCGGCTTTATTAAATCTCTTAACAATGAGCAGATCTTTTGGAGATAAATAATAATAGAATAATGTCTTGAATAACTCCGTAGGAGGACTATAGTAAATTTTCTTTAAATTATTGTAACAATCTTCGATCATTTGTAGAGCTTCCATTGGAGTAACATCTACTAATGATGATATAGTAATATTGCATTGGCCTTGAATATTATTTATAACATAGGCTAATGCAACAGGACAACTCACCGAAGATTCGCTTTTGTTTTTAAATACGTGCTTGATAATTGCGTCGCGATTTTTGATCATCATATTGATATATTCTTGAGTTTTATCCATAAACTCAGTGTTTTGTTTCTTATGTCGTGCAAGTGTATTCTTTAAGAATATATTACTCAATGTTTTGATTGTGCCTTTTTCCTCAGGAATAAGATAATGAGCATAAATATCTTGAGTACTCATTGAAACAATTGGTAGTTGTTGATCTTCGCATTTGGTAGTATCAATATTATCATCTCCATAACAGAATTGAACGATCTTGTTTTTATTTGTACGAATAGTCATATCGTAGGAGACCATTAAATCTTCTAATCCCTTAATGAGTCTTCTTTGAATATAACCAGTAGTAGACGTTTTGACGGCAGTATCGATCAAACCTACGCGACCACCCATTGCGTGGAAGAATAGCTCTTGCGGTGATAAACCGTTAATGTACGAACTTTCTACGAAACCACGTGCTCCTGGTGAGTCGTCGTATTTGGTGAAATGTGGTAGTGTTCTATTTTCAAAACCATACGGAATGCGTTTTCCATCTACGTTTTGTTGTCCCAAACAGGAGATCATTTGGGAAATATTTAAATCTGAACCTTTGGAACCCGCATTTACCATTATAACGAAACGGTTGTCCTTACTTAAATTTTTTAAACCGATTTTACCTGATTCGGAAGTTGCTTGATTTAAAATACTGTTGACTTGTGTCTCGAATTCTTCTTCATTTGTCTTACCTGTATTATTTTCAAATATACCAATCTGAACTTGGTCTATTAAATTTTTAACGTCGGTCTTCTTCTTTGTAATAACTTGTACGATTTCGTCGTTTGTTTTTTGGTCGGAAATTAAATCACTTATTCCCACACTGAATGCAGTCGACTTCATATATTCAGTTACTACGTTTTGCAAGTCGTCTACGAATTTGGCCGATGCGAAGTTGCCAAAATCGTTACAAACACGCTGCAAAAGACCTTTTGTTCTTGCACCTAATACGCTTTTATCCATTTGTCCGCGTACATAGGTTCCATTCTTGATTTCAATGATGGCATTCGATGTTTTTGCATCATCTTTATCATCCTTGAATGCCTTTGTTTTATATTTCATTGATAGTGGCGGCATTATTTGACTCAATATGTCGAAATTTGTTACCCCTCCGTCCTTCTTTATGTCTTCTAACAATTGCTTTTCGTTCACATTGTTAAACATCATTAGGATATTCATTGCGTCTCTAGGTGAGAAGCGAATGTTTGGTCTCGTGAATTGATACGATCCAAGCATTGAATCTTGATAAATACCTATGATTGAACTGTTGTTAGCAGGACTCACTATTTGATATGGCACGGCCGCCAAATTTTTTAATTCTGCCTCGGACTCTGGATCCTGCGGCATATGAAGATTCATCTCCAGTAGGAAATTCCCTAAAGTTTCCAATAGGGCTAGACTATACCTTATGCCTC
>JACCDO010724805.1_pt1 | contig 31499 bp, 30 predicted proteins | sample 7446101 | NCBI WGS metagenome assembly JACCDO01 (sample SAMN15323440, study PRJNA562643) | freshwater metagenome | isolation source: river surface water | place: USA:Blue River Watershed | collected 2017-08-16
AGTAATACCAGTATGACCAGTTATACCAGTAGTTCCAGTAGGTCCTGTTGTACCGGTAGTACCGGTAGTACCAGTAATACCAGTAGCACCAGTAGGTCCAGTAATACCAGTAGGTCCAGTAATACCAGTAGGTCCTGTTGTCCCAGTAATACCGGTAGTACCAGTAATACCAGTATGACCAGTTATACCAGTAGTTCCAGTAGGACCAGTCGGACCAGTAGCACCAGTAGGTCCAGTTGTCCCGGTAATACCGGTAGTACCAGTAATACCAGTATGACCAGTTATACCAGTAGTTCCAGTCGGACCAGTAGGACCAGTCGGACCAGTAGCACCAGTCGGACCAGTATGACCAGTAGGCCCAGTGATTCCAGTAGGACCCGTAGGTCCTGTAGCACCAGTAATGCCAGTAGCACCAGTAATGCCAGTAGGGCCAGTGGGTCCAGTAGAACCAGTATCACCAGTCGGTCCGGTAGAGCCTGTCGGTCCGGTAGAACCAGTTGGGCCAATAGCACCAGTATCACCAGTCGGTCCGGTAAAACCAGTAGCACCAGTTACACCAGTTACACCAGTAGGGCCAATATCACCATAACCAGTAGGTCCAGTAAGACCTTGGGCACCAGTATCACCAACTGCACCAGTAGGACCAATATCACCATTGATACCAGTAGGTCCAGTAGAACCTTGGGCACCAGTATCACCAACTGCACCAGTAATACCAGTAGTTCCAGTAGGACCAATATCACCATAACCGGTAGGTCCAGTAGAACCTTGGGCACCAGTATCACCAACTGCACCAGTTGGACCAATATCACCATTGATACCAGTTGGTCCAGTAAGACCTTGGACACCAGTCGCACCAACTGCACCAGTAGGACCAATATCACCATAACCGGTAGGACCAGTAGAACCTTGAGCACCAGTATCACCAACTGCACCAGTAGGACCAATATCACCATAACCGGTAGGACCAGTAGAACCTTGAGCACCAGACGCACCAATATCTCCAGTTGCACCCATTAATCCAGTCGGTCCAACTATACCGGTTGGGCCAGTAAGACCTTGAGTACCAGTCGCACCAGTAGAACCAGTATTAGTAGCAGATCCAGGAATACCTTGTATACCAGTAGGCCCAGTAGAACCGATAACACCATCTATACCACGAATACCAGTCGGACCGGTTGGACCACTAGGAACTAAAGTAGTGCGGATAAAAGAAGCATTGCAGCTTTCAAAATAAAGTGATAGACATGCGCTCGGTAAATCTGTAAATGCCTTTAATCCTAATAATATACGCGTTTCTGTACTGCATAAACAAACAGGCTTCGTAACATATAAAGGTATTACAACCTCACTTGCACATGTTAATGATGCATTTGTAATAGTCACTCTCTCTGACGCTGCAAACGGATTCGGAGAAAATACTCCATCCTCATCTTGAAAATACAATGTCCATTGTAATGAAATGTGTCCAGCTTGCGCAGTTCTAACCCATATATGCATATCCCACATACCAGGTGGTACTATGTTGGATGATAACAGCCCAGGTATTAATGCAAATTGCACTTCTTCACCACTATATATATCTCCTCCTGGTATAATCACATTGGGCGCAGGATTTCCACAAATATTATTATCAATATTAACATTTTTGATAGTTGGTGCACACGTTTGATATAATTCACTATCAATGTTGTAAAATAAAATGTCATTGACCTCTACAATTTCGTCTATATTCATAAACAACACGATACCTCCAGCGGTACCATTCATTCCGATTGGTCCAGTTGGTCCAATAAGTCCTTGAATACCTTGGGGACCAGTAGAACCAACAGCCCCATTTGCACCAGGCGGACCAGCTGGCCCAGTATCTCCACGTGTGCTTGGAGATGGACAAGGCGGCTGCGGGTGCGGCGGAAATGGTGGACGAGGCGGATGATTCTGATACCCTCTGATAGAATCCTGGTAAGCTTTATACCCTCGAGCGTCCATTATATATAATAGAATGTATAAAAAATTTCAAAGTTTTTTTCTAAACATATAAATTATGTTTTACATGTTATTATTACATGTATATAATAGATGATACCTATTATATACATCAGAAAACTAAAAATCAACTAAATTATTGACACGCTAAATACATATTATGTGCACCACTAATTGGAATGATCTTATAAGTCATTGCTTCTAGAAATTGAAACAAGCTACTATTATTAGTTCTATCATTACATTCAAATAAAATAGGGGGGTAGCCCGATAGTTTCAATGTGTTTATACCTCCTTGCAAAACAAATAATTCATTATCTTCTACATCCATTTTAATAAATCCAATATCAGTTAAATGTAAGTTATCCAACATGTCAATTTGAATAGTCTCTTCTTTTAAAATATTTGTTGTAGCATGAATAGAAGAACCGCCACCATCATTGCTTACAATTTTGAGTGTATTTGTTCCAATTTGTTCGATTGATCCTAAACCAATATTCATACAAGATACATTGCTTAGATTTGAAAGAGCAACACCACCACATAATGCATAATATGTCATTTTTTGCGGCTCAAAAGCATACACATGTTTGCATTTGGAGGCTAATGAAAGCGCATATGTTCCAGTATGTGCACCAATATCTAACATATTTTTATCCAAACTGCAGAATTGCTTACACCATTCAATGAGTCCCGCTTCGAATAATCCACGTTCACAATAACAAGAAATTAGGTTTGATGGCAATATGTATGTGATTTGATTGGGAAACTTTGCCACATTATTTGACACATTGTCATCTACACGACCATCCGGCTTCGATAAAATAAAATATGACGTCGACATTTTATTTTAATAGGAAATACTACTTAAGTATTTTATGTACGATATTATACAAAATCCAACGCCAAAGCCACGATTAATACAAAGTATATCTATAATTATCTTGTACACAGGCAATACCATCCCCATCACGACACGAAGGCATGTCACCATACAAGTACTGCGCAAATGCGCCCTGATCATTGGGTATCTTTGTGCTTGGATTAGAAACAAAGGACCTATTTGATTGGTCTAAATAGAATTTATCTGTTAAACTACCAAATAATTGTTCGTTCGTATTTTTAATTCCAGGATTCAAGAGTTGAACCGCCTTTTTCGTATTTTTTGTGATATCTTCTAAAACATCCGGGTTAAAAGAAGGCGGCGCGGATTTACGTTCCGGATCATCCATGATTTCTGTTAACAATACATTTGCAAATGGATTCTTCTTGGTTCCTAATTGGTAGTCACTCTTCAAAACGGCTTCTAGTGTAATAGGATTAGTAGTTGTATCTGGAGCGGCTTCAGGTGTTGAAATGATGACAGGTTGATTTGAAAATCCCTCCTCTGATTTCACCTTAATTCCAGCTTGTTGTTTCCATACCATATAGATGACACCTAATGTAAATACGCCAATCGTTACAAACTTCAACGAACCAGTTATTGCAAATGCAAATATAGTAAGAATTATCACTAGTCGAGAAATCGCATTTAATTTTTGTTCGTAGTGCATGCTTTGATTTGGCCAAACTTCGGTGATATTATCTTTATTTAATAAAATAGTTGGGTCATTTATCCAAAATGATACTGACATTATTATATATATTAGACTACTTATTTTTTTTCATAATTCAGTGTAAAATTCAATGTATATTTAATACGTGCTTGAGGGTTCTCCTAAATAAATTATTCAAGGATGTAAATGTATGTAATGAAGAGCTTTTACTATTAGTCAAATATATGGAATTATTATGTATTACATCGACGATATAATATTTGTATAATTTATATGTATATACAGACACATATAAATAACTATCTTTTCAAGACAAAGGTTTTAACTAAACCCAACGATATCATGTTAGGAATGATGGGTAAAACATTTACAAAAGAATTTGACGCTTTGCTTTTTGTAATGAATACACCGACACCTACATTTTGGATGAAAAATTGTATCGTTCCATTAGACGTGATATTTATTGAAAATAATATTATAACCAGAGTTCATCATAATTGTCCGGGTTGTACTTCAAATGAGAATTGTAAGACCTATACGGGTAAGGGAAACCTTGTTATAGAAATGCCTGGTGGTACATGTAAGCGTCTAAAAATAAAGAAAGGTGACCGCGTTGATTTTTTTAGAAAATAGAAAGTAGCTCTATTTCTTCCCCTTTCCATTGCTTTTGCTTTTGCTTTTCCCAGAAGAAGACTTCTTTTTTGAATCCATATCCGCGACAAACATGGCGTCCAATTCTGCGTCTGTCAACATAGGCGCTGGTGGCGCAGGTGGTGTTGGAGGCATAGACGACGCCATTTCCTTCGCAACACGATTCATTTCTGCCTTTTGTCTAAGCCGGTCCTTCATTTTTTCCGTCTTCATATTCTGGTTCAACATGGCTTCCATTCCTTTCAAGTCTACCTTGGCTCCGTTTGTGTTCATTCCCATCTTGCCCAACATAGCTTGAATATTTCCCATACCCGGCATATTTTTCATCTTGCTAAGCATCTCGCTTGCCTCTTTCATCAAATCCGCCTCATTGATATCTCCTGATTTCATACGAGACTCCAATTTATTGCCCACATTTTTCACTAAACCCATCAACTTTCCAGGATTCTTGAACATGTTTTGGAACACCCCGTTCACATCCGTAGCCCCACCCATATCAAAATTCATTTCACCTGCCGTTTCTTCTGCAATCTCCCTTGCCAATTCACCCAACTTACCCGTAAACATGCCTGATAAATGGTCATGCAACTGCTCTGCATTAGGTTGAGGCATTTCTGCCCCGTTTGCATCTTGCTTATTCTCAAAAATTCCCTTAATTTGGTTCAGTGACTCTTCCAACTTGCTCTTAAAATCGTCTTCATTGATAGAATCAAACATTTTTGCAGTATCTCCAAATGCGTCACGATTCTTAAGCGATCCTACCACAGAGAATAGAATTAGCTGTAAATATTTCCAAATCGTTTCACGAGTGGTATCGCTGATATCATCCTGCCACAAATTCTTGAAATGGATAAATGGCAAGAACTCAGTATCCACTTCAGAATCCTCTGCAAAAATGCTATCGTTTTGATTAAGAATATCAAAGAAACGAGGCGGATACTTTTTTAGACAATATTTGAATATAAATTTAACGCTGGATTCTTGACTCTTCTTAAATTCCGTTTCACGTTCGGTTGCATCCACAATATGCTGAAATTTATCCGCGCCTTTCCACCACTTATCAATAAATGGTTTATATTCAGGAAAAGTGGTTTTCATATCTGCCACAAAATCATGTATAATCTTTGCAAATTCTTCTGGAATGGTTTCGCTCATTTATATACTTTGATATATAACATTTTTTTATATCAAACTAACATTATTATTATATTTTATTTGCAGACGTGTAAAATAAATTGCATCATACACCAACTACTTATTGGCCAGCATTATAAAGATTGGAAATTTTTGTTAAATTTTGTATATACTTCATAATTTTTGCCTGATTTTCAGGCGTCATTGACTTCACCGGTGTTCGTAATCGATCAATTGCACTAATGATGCGTTCCGAGTTTGGGTTGTTTGAAATATCTTGAGCATAATCCTTCTCCATAAAAAAGGACAAATCACCGGCATTAATAACTGACTGATACTTACCAACCACAAAAGTGTCCCAGCTCTTAATCAATAGTTTAGGATTCATTTTTCTCACTGCAATAAATGCATTTTTAGCGGATAAAATATCAACATCTTCAGGAAATACCATGTGAATATCATTTACAAATTCCATAAAATGGTCATTAAAAGCGGTCAATAGGGTTGAAGACGACATAAACTAAGTATATATTTATTTTTAAGCTCTTTTACAAATTTACAAAATAATGGCTAAACACGGGTTATTTATCTTTTGAGGTCCATCTCGCGTTGTTGCATTAATTGCTCAATAGTCATATTTTCAGGGAGTTTAGGTCCCTTGTAGTTGACTTCATCTTGAGGCGTGGTTATCGTATCACTATAATTCAGCGGAACAAAGTTGTGCATCTGTCTGACGCCTCCATTTCCCTTGGCAGAGAGAGCATCAGAATCCATATCTAAAAAACTATAGCTATCCGACATGATACCATAAGATCCGCCTCCTCCTAAAGCAAAGGCCATGGGTTCTAAATTATTCTGTGTGGCCTGTTTAATCGCCACTTCTTGTCTAGGTTTAAAAAATCGCAAAATATCCTCGCCATATAGAACCCGATAATTATCATTCAACAAAAGCAATGCCGGCACCTTTGTCACAGATTCAGGCATGATTATTTTTTGCCCGTTTTCTAAAACAATATTAATCCTATTATTCGCATCCTTTACTCGCTTATCTATACATATAAAATGCACGTCCTTGGTTATATTCATTTTTCCTACATTTTGTAACAATGATTTGGAATGTTGACAAAAATTGCTATAATACAGAATTGAACTCATATTCTATAAGTAGTCTTTTCAATTACGATTTTAACTCATTTTATTTAAAAATTGATTATAAATTAATATAAATATTCTTATGTAACATATATACATATATAATGAATCCTCGTATTGAAGCAAAATCTGTATCCGAAGACGATGGTATGCTTAAATTTACATTAAGTGGTGTTAATGTTAGTCTAGCAAACTCTATACGTCGTACGATTTTATCAGATATCCCGTGCGTTGTTTTTAAGACATCTCCTCATGAAGAAAACAAGGCGAATATTATTCTTAATACTTCAAGATTCAACAATGAAATTATTAAACAGCGGCTTAGTTGCATCCCGATTCATATAAGCGACCTTCAAATGCCATTGAAAAATTACTTGATGGAGGTGAATGTAGAAAACTTGACAGATACTATTTTATACGTCACCACAAAAGATTTTAAAATCAAAAATTTAATTACAAATGAATATTTAACAGAAAAAGACACACAGGCCATCTTCCCGCCCTCTGAGCAAACCGGATACTATATTGATTTCCTCCGTCTGCGTCCTAAAATCTCCAATGAAATACCAGGTGAGGCTATTCATCTTACTTGTGAATTCTCCATTAGTAGTGCAAAAGATAGCGGCATGTTTAACGTGGTTTCTACTTGTTCTTATGGATATACGATTGATGAGGTGAGAATGGAAATTGAATTGGGTAAAAAAATGAAGGAGTGGAAGGACCAAGGTCTTAAGGCGGATGATGTCAAGTTTGAAGCGGATAATTGGAAATTGCTTGATGGATTACGTATTACAAAACAAGATAGCTTTGATTTTGTCATTCAAAGTGTTGGTGTCTTTACAAATCAAGAGCTGGTTCACAAGGCATGTGATATTTTGATTAAAAAATTACAAGATATAAAAAATGATGATGAGTTGGAAATTATCCCAGCTCAAAATACGATGGCAAACTCTTTTGATATTATTATCAAAAACGAAGATTACACGATTGGAAAAGCGATTGAATACGTGTTTTATGCAAAATACTTTAATGATACGCAAATCATGACGTATTGCGGGTTCAAGAAGATGCATCCACATGATTCAGATAGTATTATTCGTGTTGCCTATAAAGATGTGGTAGACAAGGCCATGATAAAAGGACACATTGAGGCTTCAGTCGATGCACTTGTCCAAGTATTTGATAAAATTAGAAAAGATATTTAATACACCTTTGAACATTTAAGTTAATTAATAAAAAAAATAGTATTTTTAAAAATAAATGAAGCAGGACATTAACGGGGATGTTGAAATTAATGTTTTTGTAGAGATTGCTAAGAATTCACACATAAAATATGAGTATGACCATGAAAAAAAAACATTAATTTGTGACAGAATTCTGCACACTCCATTCAATTATTTTTTCAATTATGGATTTGTTCCGGATACCTTGAGCAAAGACAACGATCCTATTGATGTGGTCATATTGATGGATGAAGAGCTTGTGCCAGGGTGTTCTATCAAATGTAAAATTATTGGCTGCTTGGAAACAAAGGATGATAGCGGCGAAGACCCCAAACTCATAGTCTGCCCGTCCAAAAAAATAGATCCCACTTATAATTCCATGAAAGATATTACCGATGTTCCCACGCATACCTTGGACAAAATTAGTTACTTTTTCTCCCATTACAAGGATTTAGAGAAGAAGCAGGTGGTTGTTGGCAATTTTTTGAATAAAACAGAGGCCGTTGCCATTTTCAAATCTACCATGTTACCTAGTTACATGTAACACACGAATTTTATTTGCTAATAACGTCAGCAAATAAAATATAATATAATAAAATAAAATAAATGACACGCCGGCACTATGCGCAAAAGTTTACTCACCGCTAGCCGCATTTGACTTACTCATATTGTAATTCAACCAGTACATTTGCTGTGAAGGATGCAAGTTATTCACGTATTCAATGACGGACATTTTTGTAATATACTGCTGCTTCTCTTTCAGTTCATTGATATATAGTTTGTGTAAATTATACATGTGCGGCCTATATTGTGGGGGATATTCAAGCAACGGCTTCTGTTTTTTCATGTAGCAGCCAATGTAATTTTGAAAAATGGTTTGCGTAAAAACGTGCAAGTTATCACGATAAAACGAAAACGCTCTTTTGTGCTCGGGATAATATCCTAAAAACTCTGCCACTTTGCCCTCTTTTCGTAGAGATAGATACTGATACTGCAACTTTGGCTGGTTTCCACGCAACTGACGCACTTGTTCATATACCGGATTACGAATCTTGCATCTTTCACCCGTTGTTACATTGTGGATCATGACACCCACACATTCATAAGGTGTGTTCATAGATGCATACTTTTGAATTAGTTCAGTATAGCTTGTCCAATTATATCTCAGTGGCGTCTTTACACACGCGGCTAATTCTTGTGGAATATCCTCCTTTGAAATCTCATATTCATTTGTCTCCAGTGAAAAGGTAATTTTATAAATAGCAATTAAATAGAGCGCAGGTGTGGTAAATGGTACGACGATTCGGTTCTTTGGATGCTGCAAGACAAAACTATAACTATTCTTTTTATCAAACATCTCAAATGTTAACCCCATATGTTGCATGGCATCCAAAAACATGGAATAAAATGTATCCGCAGTTTCCTTGTAGAAACGCACGTTTGCGCCGACAGTTTGCTTGGTTGCAACCTCCCAAACCCCGTCACTAAAAAATAAATTTAACATGGTTCCTTCCACAAATTCCTCCGCAATTATGTTGGTTAACTTAGTGTCTTCGTTTGTTTCATCCGCAGGTACGCATACTACTAATGAGACATTATTCAAAAGCGGAACATATTTATTTTGCTTATCAGGATAAGATTTGATAAATGTGTCTGTGTGCAATGATTTCGGTGGCGCAAAAGATACTACTTCACCCTTGTCATTCATAATAACAGAACGATACTTTCCATACACTGGAATTAATTCATTTGCTAGCATATCTTTGTCATAGGAAACAATATTGAAATTTTTCTTGGAATTATGTGATACCACAGACTTTACCTTTAGTAAGTTCGTGTCGTGGACTATATCTAATATATGCGATGGAACAAAATACTTGGTCATACTACTATATACCAGAATATATATACTTGTCTTTAAACTTTTCATAATTTGAATTAATGTTAGTTGGGTATAAAAATATCTACTATAAATATAGAACAGCCATGTCAAATAATGAAACAATAAATGATGATGTTCTTGATCAAAAAGAAGAAACTGCCGGCACAAGTATACCTCTATTTTTAGGGGATATCATCAAAATAGCCGCGCCAAATAATGAGATATTTAATGAGCAGACATTTCTAATTGATTATATTGATAAGCGTAAAATTATCCTAATAAATACAACCTCACTTGAAAGGACGTTACTCAAAATACAGGAAGATGGTTCTCTTGGTGATGGAACTATCACTTCTATTGATTTAATACAACGTAACAAGTATCCCGGATACGCCAGACAGAATAATTTGTTGCCTGGTATTTGGATCAATATTTACTTTGGCGGCGATGTTCCAGCCATTTTAACAGGTGAAATTACCAATCTAGAAGAAGATATGATTGAAGTGCGAACCTATCCCGATAATGACATGATTTATATTAATTTTAATTATTCTGGAATACCGGAAGATTTACCTATCGATACATTTGAAATACGGCCGCCGCCTGATAAGGGCTCCGCAGCTGCCGCTGCAGTTATTAAGAAAACCGCTGACGCTGACGCTGACGTAGGATTAGAAAACGTACCAGTTGAAGAAACAAAAAATGAGGTTGAAGACATGGAACAACCAGAAAGTGAATCTACCGATGAACCAAAGCATAGAAACATTGCTGCAGAGAACGCCGATGTTGACAATGAGCAATATGCAAATATACCAGTTACAAATGTCAAGGACTATGTGCAGCAACTCATATTACAAGGTAACGAAATCGTCTTTAATACGGATGAAACATTGGGTGAAATTACCCAATTAGTTGAGAAAAAGGATTCTAAAATGCGATATAGTATTCAGGCACAATGCGACGACCTTTTGGACGAAATGTTATCTACTATTCCAAATTCACAGAGAACACAAAGCGTTCTGCACAATATTCATCTTATGATTGAACGATTTAAGCAATTGCGTACGCAATTTTCCAACTTGGACGATAACGGCAATGTAGATTCGGCATTGATTAAAGGCGCTGCATGGAAACCCCTTGTAGACGAATTAACAAAATTCAACAAGGCACTTTACTGGCTACTTCCTGTGGTAAAAAATATCAAAAAGGTATATAATGTGGGGGATGATGTGGATGAGCATCCCGATGTAATAGCCATCAAGATGAACGATGACCTTGCAACGATTCGTCAAAATATTGAATACTACAAGTCAAATAGTTTCCCGAATGAACAAAACAAGTACAATGCATTAATGACGGAATTAAATACGCAATTTACACCCTTTGAAGAGCCTTATGCGGATAATACCCAGAGTATTTTGTATGTTACGCACGTCGGCACCAATTTGAATACCATCGTAGATAACTTGGGACAATTTTCCTCTACCATTGCAGAAAATGACAAGTTAACCACCAGAAAATTCATCATCCAAAAATATAATTTAGGAATGAATAAATTGATGACGTCTCAAATCACATCCAGTCGCATGATTGCAAAACGCAGCGATTTGACCGAGCCCGACACCATGTATATTTCTTCCATTGCAACTATGCCAGAGCCTGTTGTAAGGTTCTCTCGTATTAACCTTCCTAGCACATCCATATTAGAGAGAAGTAACTTGAATGAGTCGTTTTTGAACTATTGGGAATTCTTGAAAAATAACACCAGTGTACAAGATGTTATAGTAGATACAGATACGTTGGACGGCGACAATGAAATTACCAATGAAACCTTTATCAGTAACATCAAAAATTACGTCTTAAACGTAAAACCCGACGATAACCTAACCCGCGTTGAATTGTACAAGCAGTTTCTTAATAAAATTATACCTAAAACCAAGACATTGTTTAACTTGACCAAGAAATACATTACTGGGAAGGTATCCTTGGTGGATGTGATTGATTATTTGGAACCCTTTTTGGTATACACGAATGACTTGTCATTTATGCAGTATGTTGAAATTAATAAATTCATAAACAAAAAGATTAATGACTACAACAAAACCATCGTTGAAAGGTCCCACGCTTTTTTCAGCTTGAAAAGTGCCAAGTACAACGTTTCTCTCAACCCATCTGCCAATGCCATTTATAGTATTTTGAAAAAAGAGAGTGAAAATGTTTTCCAAAATGGATATCAGTATGATAAATCCTACAAGTTCACCAATTCAGAACTCATTGGCAAAATCATCACAAAAGATATGGGACATTTGTACAATAGCGCACTTGCGTTGTCGAGCGTTCCGCTGATGTTCCCAGATGATTTGGCGTCTATTTTTGAACAAGAATCCAAGACCAATAAAGAGCTCATGTTAGAATATTCCAAAAACAACAAATGCAATACCTACATCATTGCAAAGCAATACACCTCTCTAGAAGAATTGGAAGCTGATAACGGGAGAGACATTTATTTTGATAAGAAATATGATAAAACCCGCTATTCTATCTTGGACGATTACGAAAAGGAAATGACGACCAAAACACCGGACGAATTTATTGAATTTCTCATTGCCAAGCTACAAAAAAATGAAAAGTTGTCCACCGACGAGGCCATTTATCTGGCGGATACTCTTATTACCGGAATGAAAAAAGTTACAAATGGCCAATATGCATTCATATTCAATATCAACTTACAAGAAGGTGATTCAATCACATATTTTAAACGCGTAGATAATAAATGGCAAACCGACACGGAAGTGGACAAGAGTTTTTTCGTAAACGACGATAACTTGTTGTGTAATATACAAAAGGATTGCATTGCAGTGGATACAAAATGTGAGCCTATTAATCTTAATAAAGCCGATTTACAATCCGCCGCATTAAAAAATATTATCAATGAGTTTGACAAGAAATATATTCTCTCTAAACAAGACCTAGAGAGAAAGTTCCGTAGTGAGTTTGATTATTATAACACGATTATGCCTAAAATAGGTGAGATTGAATTCCACGATATGTTTCAGTATAATAATTATAAATTTGCACTGGGAATGAAATTAACCGACAAGGAATCTGTGGCTGTTGTTTCGCCCTATTATCCCGTTTTGAATCAAATTCTAGGCCAAACCGATTTTGTGAAAAAGCAAAATGATATTATTCGTTTTGTTATGGAATTCACGAGAGAAGCCTTGGAAAATACGGAGGAAACAATTCATTGGAGATATTGCATTAAAACGGGTGTGAAATTAATTCCCTCGTTTCGTTACACATTAGCCGCTGCTTTTATTAATGACCCAACAAATTATGGGCGCGTTGTTGAATCTCTCAAACAAAGAATCGGTAAACTTGGCGATGACGGCGAAGCGTGGGTGGATGAGCATAGTGGACAAGTCATTCAATTGAGGGAGTTTGACCAGGAAGAAGGATATACTGAAGAGGGTGTTAAAATTCAAAGCCGTGGTCTATTGGAGCAAGATGCAGGCGATGCGCTGATTGGACATATGCAACATATACCTAAAACACAAACACATGAAATGAAGGTTTGCACAAATATCATTAATGCTTTTGTAAGCAACATGGGTATTAACTTGGAAGACCAGCGTGAGTTTATCGTTAACCTAGCCACCTCGGTCTTTCTCTCTATGATGCCCAAAGAAGCAGCATATAATAAGGAACTAGAACTTGCAGCCAAGAGAGATAAAACGTTGCCGTCCTACAATGAATTGTACAATTTTAATATTTTGTATATAACCATGGCAGTTATCTTGATTGCTATACAAGCAAGCATTCCTTCTATTACTACAAGAAAGACCTTTCCTGGATGTGTCCGCTCTTTTGAAGGCTACCCGATTGATGGTAGCGGTGATTTAAGCGCAGTGAATTACATGGCATGCATTGCATATCATATACGTAGTCCAAGTGAACCATGGAAGGTCTTGATGAAGAAAAAACAGCCCTTTATCGCAGAAAAACTAAAAGGCATTATTGAAGCGCATTTTATTGGTCACGCCGATGTTATCCGCAAATTCCGTGACAAGGCGGAATATTTATTAACGGCGCCGGTTGAAGCCATACCGCAAGAACATGCCATCAGTAATTGGACGCAATTTTTGCCCCCTTTGTTTCCTATTAAGATTACTCACTTGGCACCACTCACACCAGAATTCAAGGATAAATTATTAAATGACTTGAAGTCTGGATATCATGCACAGAGAGAAGATTTGTTGGTGGTGGCTTCTAAACGAATAATGTTCTCTCTTGCTATCCAAGAACGAATACAGAAAATCGTCAGTAAAAAGACGATGTTGCTTACGAATATGGTAAATGATCCCTTCATAGAGAATGCTTGTTGTAATGAAAAGAACACTGATGTGACTGCCATCCAGTATTTTATAAACGAAGACAAGGAAATCGGTGCATTTAATGCCATGGTTCAAAACTTATCCAATATATTGGATGATGTCGATGTGATTACCAAGGCGCGTTTGTTTTATAGCCCAATCAATACTAAAAACATTTATCCACCGGTGAAACAAGAATTCAACGAATCCACCATATATCGCGCATTCATCGTATATTGCAAGTTTAATACCATATTCCCAGTTCCCGATGATCTTGTGAAGTATTGCAATGACAAACCCTTGAATATTAAATCAAGCGAAACACTGAATGAAATGATAGTAAAACTTAAGAATGATGGACGAAATTACACCAACGCATCGTTGATCAACTTGTTTCAACTAGTGAGTCGCCGAAATATCATCAATACTTCTGTCATTATGCCCACTGGCGCATCCATACAACAAATACGCAATTTGATAGATGAAATGGACGAATCCAATGAAATGGTGGTTGAAGCAACATTACGAGACATGTTGGCAGAAAAGATGGACACATTTGATTTCTTAATACAAAGCGAAGATGACCGGCAACAAAGTAGAACATTCAAGAATTATATTGGAAAGAGAAACGATGAGTTGAGAGAAAGTATTACCGCCTTTATTAAAAGTAACAATGATTTGCCTGTTTCAAGACAGAAAAAACTAGATACCTTGTTGAAAGATATGATGATTTTTGATACAGAAAAGGAGCTACAAATGCCTGGTATATCGGACAGCAATGGCTATAATTTTATGCAGCGCATTAAGGGTTATATTCACAATATGGTGTCAGTCTTTCCAAATATGATATTGAATCAGGTAGATTATGAAAATACCGCGATTCCATCTTACTGGGGTCTCTCTAATATCCACAAAATGAATATCAGTAACATCATTAAGGATGACTTGTCTCCCTTGCGCGCCTTCTATTCTAAAAAATTGTTGACGCGTGTTTTACAGACCATTCAAGAGAGATGCAAACATTTACTCACTCTTACAAATGAGACACCCTATTTAACTGCCATACAAGACAAAGAGTCGGTTTTTGACCAGGCAACGTGTTTGATGTTATTTGAGCATTATATGTTATTGGCGTTTACCGAATACATTGCACTTTCAACGGACCCGAACATGCTTTTCGTTGAGGAGGCTGTGACTGAACAACTACAAGAAACTTTTACTATTGAAGATCTTGATGATGAATCCGGAACGGAGAATTTTGTAACTCAGACAAAAGAGACGGATATATTATTACAAGGCAATTTACAGAATTTGAAAACGGGGGTTGCAAGCTTGTTGCTTACTTATTTGCGTTTGATAAAAGATAACCAGTATACGACTGATTATTCGTACGAGGAAGTCATGGACTATGTCTTCAAATTGAAAGAACGAGAGAAGGACTTGTTCACGGACAAACTTCAAGGAATGACGGATGAGCAGCGTGACGTGGATAATATTCTAAAAGAAAATAGGCTAGGTGATTGGAGCAAGGGATTACAAAAGGGTGTCACTAAATATGTTGGTAAGACATATGACGAGGAGAGAGAAATCATGAGCAAAATTGCAAATATGGAACGGACAGATGGCCGTAAACGCACAGATGCAGAAGATGATCCAGAGTATTTAGAACAAATTGAGGCAGAAAATATGGCAGATGCAGAAAATTATGACATGGCAGATATGAATGATGACTATGATAACGGCAATTATGGTGCCGATGAGGTTGATAATCAGGGGGATTATGAGTAATGAAAATACATACAATAACTATAAATCAATAGTATGACAAACTATCATATTATTGATTTTATATTTTAGACAGAAGAGTATAACCTAATTATAATATTTATTTGTTCCTTTGACATCATTTAACATATGAGAAAATGAAGATTGATTATGTCCAACTATCTCATTTGCATTTAAACCAAACATATAATCTATAAATGCCAATTCTTCAAAATTATAATCTTTTAATTCATCGATATTTTTTGTAAATATTATTTCACTAATTTCAATATCATTTAAATCAATGACCTTCGTAATATCACTAGTTGCAATATAAATTCTCAAATTAGGTTGTTTAAATTGTGGTTTGAGTCGTAGTATAATATCTTTTAAATTTTCAATAGTTACCTTAAAATATCTTGTAAAATCTACTTCATACCTGTAATGAATACAATTGTATTGTTCATTATTTTGTAATAATTGATTTTTTATGTTTTCATATAAGTCCATTAATCTTTTTGATGGTCGTATTCGTGAGTATACATTATCAATTATTTTGTTAAACTTATAAACTGCCCAAAATTGTTTTAATACAACATAATCATTTGGTATTGATATAATTTCATTTAAATAATCAGACGTAAATAACGTGTTTGCAAAACTACCTTTTAAATTATACGTATTTTCATTTGTTAAGTGTATATTTTCAAAATCAACATATAAATCTTCATATTTTTTAAATAATGACGTATCAAATAATTTGTTAAACTCTGCATTAAACCATGATGTTAAATTTGTATGTCTAAATGAACAATAACGAAATGAAAATTTAATATTGTTAGTTATACCAAAATTGATTCCACAAATTATATCATAAAATTGATTACATAAACCGCTATGCGTATCAAGTATTATTATTTTCATATAATATAATATAATATTAATATATTATATATATTTATTTATTATTCACACATAAACATTAATTTTTTGTGGTCTTCTATCACAATAAATTTTGTAGTTATATATTTTTTAATTGTCTTTTCATCGCGAAATGTATAATTATTAATAAGTTTATTATTTGTATCATTTGCTAGGGATATATATTTACAAGTTTCATTACTTAATATATACATTTCTGGTGATAAATACTTGTTATTTATATTTTGTAATAACTTTAAATAATTAGACTTGCTCCACCAAAAATTTCCAGAAAAATGTTTTTTTGGATATAAACTTAAACTACAACCAACTGCATCATAATATTTTAATAGTTCTATATTAATATTATACATTTCAAGCGTATAATAGTTTAATATTTGACGCCTTGACGAAAATACGTTAATTAATGGATCATCTTTTCGTTTCAATCCCTTTGTATGAAAATAATATAAGTAATAATCTTTATCCTCTGTTATATAATTTTTATAATTATTAATAGCATATTTTTCATACAAGTTGTTGGGTGATTTTACTAGTATATATTTGTTGGAATTATTTAACAATTCGTCTAATTCTTGACAAGTGTCTTTATTGTACATTGTTATGAATATGATTATTTTAGTAGTTTGTGCTAATAATCCTTTATTCAAAATAGATATTTGTTCTTTAACAACTTCTAAATAATTGTTAATACAGCAAATAAAATAAACACCATAAATATGTATCATATAATATATTTTATATAATTTTTATTACAATATGTGTTTAAAAAACAATTTAACGTTCAAATATAATTTTAAATTTTGTATGATATATAATATGGAGCAATTGAGAATGAACATTAAAGATAAAGACGTAAGTAAAACTAAATATGGTGATTCGATTTATAGCAATTTATGGTATACTGATAATAAAAATAAATTATGTATTACATTTACTCCTAGAGGTGGTTGCAGTATAGTATTTCAACAATATTTAGATTTACTTGGATTATTAAATGACGCGTTAAATTATAATACTTTTGTACATGAATATCGGGCTGCGATATTTAATAAATGTATTACTTATAAACCAATTACAGATTTAATTGAAGCAAAATATACATTTATTAAATTTATAATGAACCCATATATTAGAGCCGTTTCTGTCTATAGAGCACAAACAAGTCATAATTTAACCTTTAGAGAATATTTAAAACAACTTGTAAATAATGAAATTGAATATTTTAATGACAATGATAAGTTTCATTATCATCCACAATATATAGATGGCGAGGAACAAATTATAACGAAGTATGTGAAAATAAATGAAAATGAAACCTATACAATAGAATTAGCAGACAAATCATTATATACATTAGACGTCAATAAATATACCTCAAGTCACCATGGGAAAAAAACAGAAAATGTTACATTTTGTGGTGATATACCAAAAAATATAATAAATAAAAATTTACCTAAAAGTTATAGACATTTTTACGATGAGGAAATCAAATCCTTGTGTGAAACCTTTTATAAAAATGATATAGAAAAATATGGGTTTACATTTGATAATTTTTAGACTATTTGCACAATCTAATCGTGAATTTTTACCAATATTTTATATAGTATTATTATATTATACATGAATCGCAATTTTCTTCAAACAAATGTAGTAGTGGTGGCAATTATTCTATTTCTTATATTTTATGGCGTTACCCAATACATGAAACCCGCCTTTTTATACAATACAGATGGAAGTTTACGAGTATTTGGTGTGGGATATAGGAATAAAACCATATTGCCCATGTGGTTATATTCTTTTATTTTAGCCATTTTATGTTATTTGGCAGTCTTGTATTATTTGGAATTCCAACAATTTATTTAGAGCATTTATGATGTAATGGGGTCGAAAAAATGAATATATCTATTACATATAGTAATAGATATGTACTAAGGGTAGGACATTAGTTCAAGGTATATGCCGTTGAATTTGCCAATTTCTTGGTAGCCTCGGCCTTCTTTTGCTGCTCTAAATAATCGTCATATTTAGCATTCATTAGTTTCGGGTCATTCTCGCATTTTTTCGTTGCAATTCTATATTGAATAATGGATATCAACAAGATGGACGTGTATATATACCAGCAAGCCTCACCAATATTATCGCGCATCACTACTAAATCAAGCAACGCCTGTTCTTTCGTTGCCGTTTCTACAGAGTCAGGACTGCTTTGATATTTATCCTTCATCAACGGCAACAACATCTGCCAATACTGCAAAAAGTTGCTAGGGACGATTTGATTTATCATGATAGATACATTGCCCACCATTTTCATGACCGCCTCCGCCGCATCTTGCATGGCCTGTTTCTTTGTATCGTCTGTGTTATCACCCGCTGCCTTTATTTTATCATTCACGTCCGTATCAACGAGCAAGTCCGCCAATAACTTGTTGGCCGAATTTGACACGGCATAATAACCAATCACATCAGAAAACGCGCTTTTCATTCCAGGAAACGAAATAAGCACCACAATAAGTATACCAAATATGGCCAACCATGGCCCAAACGTTACCAACGCAGCATATCCCAAGTTGGACGATAGGCTTCCGCCACATTTAGAGACTACGCTACTTGTATTAAGCGAAAATTGCACCAAAAGCACGATCATTAAATAAAGCGCCAACATGAAGTAGCTACGTTTAGCATACGCGGCATATTCATCACTATTGGTTAACATACTGATGGTTAGTTTAGGCTTGGCAAAAGCAAAATAAACAATGGTAAGTATAATAAAGGTGATAATATTCATATATGTATTATCCGTACTTGAATCATTCGCCATGGATAGTATAGATATTGTGTATAAATTATTTTAGTATTATAAAAGTATATTTTAACAAACTAAAATGAATTATGACGAAATTTCTAAACCCTCGTTAGTTGAACCAGGCGTTAAATATTTTTTACGTGAAACCTTGAAACAATGCAAAGAATACAAGGAAAAGTATCATAATTATATCTATAATGCCGGACTATTTTTATGTTTTATGCTTGTTTTAGGAGCGATATTACTATACAAATACAAAGGGAAACTTTCTGCAGAAGAAATGCAACAGAAGGATAGAGAGAAAAAACAATATATTTTGTCTAAAATTAAGAATTTCCAGGATGCTAAACGTATCGCGCACCAAGAATTAATTACGAGTCTTCCTAGTTGGGATAATGAATATGAACTAATATCACGTAAAATAATATAACACTAAAATATAAATGAGCGAACCAGAATTATTTAGGGCATTAAATACATATTATACTCTTAAAACAGAATATGAAGATAATGTTAACAAAATGAAAAAGAAAATCATAGACAATAAAACATTGAGCTGGAAGGAAAAAAACAAGGAGTTTCGCAAAATGAAACCGAAATGTATTAACTGCAGCCGACCTGTGGGAACTATATTTAGTATTCGCTTCCAAAAGGAAGGAGGGGCTAGATTGGCGGGATTTAGATTGGCTAAAGCTATGTGCGGTGATAGAACGAATCCATGTCCATTGAATATTGAGCTGAATTTGGGGAACATAATCAATATTGAAGATGAATTACATGAGACTGAAAGTAATATTAGAGAGATACGAAACGAAATTATCAAGGACAAAAATGACACGATTTTTGGTTATGTTTCCACGCCAGATGCTCTTGATAAATTTAGTAAAGTCCAAGAGAAATTAACTGATGCGACGACTAGTTACGAAGTTGTTTTAAATACATATATGACCATCGTTGACAATAAAGTGACCAAGGAGAAAATACGCAAGCTATTATTGGAGACATACGGGGATATCAAATTAATTAAAGAATACGTGGATAAATACAAGAAGGCACAGAATCTTGATTTTATAAACGATTTAGTCACCCTTTATACTACGCAATTGACGCCTAAATTAACTGAGCTCAGGCAACTGACTTACCCCTATTGTGCTGTTGAAAAATACGACAATGAATGTGTTCTAATTCAGAAAAGAATACAAACAGCACAAATGGAGCTGGACATGGCAGATAAACCGATGGGTATTATTCATTTAGACCTTGGGAATACTATTCAACCACAACAACGACAACAACAACGACAACGACGACGGAATGAGGAGGAGGAGGACGAGGAGGAGGCTATGTTTCTCGTGGAATAATGCCGCCTTGGCAAAATAATAATGTCCGGTAATATGTATAGGAATTATGTTAATGAAATATGTTTCTCTACCAGTATTTTTAATTAGTTTAGCTTTTGGATTATTCTTTGTATATATTTATGGCGAAGATATAAAACCGATTTACGTGTATCCCACACCAGAAAATGTAAACAAAATACTATATCAGGACAAGGCGGAAAATTGTTTTGAATATAAAGCCATGGAGACAAAATGCACAGCTGACGCAAAAGATTTATCGGTGCAAACATAAATTTCTAGTAATATAGTATAATGCATCTTGGTAAATTGGTACATACACAAACTGGAAAATATGTCTTGTCTATTATATTAGGCCTTGGGCTGGCTTCTCTATTTAGAAAGGTATGTAAAGGAAAAAATTGCATAGTATTTAACGCACCCCCATTAGAAGATATTAAAGACAAGGTATTCAAGTACGACAATAAATGTTACAAATACGAGCCTACACAAACAAAATGTGACAAGTCTAAAAGAATCGTTCCGTTTTCATAAAAGTGGTAAATAGAAAATGAAAAGTGAAAAGTGAAAAGTGAAAAGTAATTGCGTAAATATAAATCATACATCAATATTTACGTAATATATGTCCAATACGACAAATATTTTTGATTTACCCGTCGACCCTACTGGTGGTGGAGGGGGTCCTGCGCAAAATATAGCCTTAACTGCGAATGAAACGCGAATGCCACCACAACAGCAACAAATACCACAACAACAATCATCGCAGATGCCACCGAATCAAGTACCTGTGACAAGTTTAGATCAAAATACGATTAATAATATTGTCAGCGGCATCCAACAAGCAAGTATCGCAGGTGTTACCCAACTTCCCTCTCGAGATATTCCAACAACTACCAACCATATCGCACAAGATGCACAGATTCAGCCAAACTATGTCCCACCGCCGCCTCCCCAACATAGTGATTATATTTCATCATATGAAGATAATGATGATATTGTGAATAACTATAATGACAAACATAAACAGAGCACATCATTGGACAATATGTATGATGAGCTCCAAACACCTCTGTTACTAGCCGTATTATTTTTCTTGTTTCAGTTACCCTTTTTCAAAAAATATTTATTTGCTTATTTGCCCATGATGTTTTTAAATGATGGTAATTACAATATTTATGGGTTTGTTTTTATGAGCACTTTTTTTGCGTTTATTTATTATTTGCTTAACAAGTGTATGAATAATTTGAAGCAATATTAGCCCGCTGAATTATAAATGCACATTTGGATTATAATTATTTATATGACAAGTACGATGGAATTCTGTTTGTCCTTCATGGTTTGATTTATCATCACCCTCTTCCACCGCCAACATAGGGCTTATTATAGCGCGTTTTCCCCATTTAGTAATTGTCCAATCTGGGTTATAATGCACGATTTCTAACTGGTCAATGGCAAATTGAATCGTAAATGTTTTCAACAAGGTTTCGGCATGTTTACGTGAAATCAAATACATTTGACTGCCCCAAATATCATCTGGATATCCATGATAAGTATAATGTTCACTTGTTTTCAACACAGGAAAATGCCAGTTTCCGTGAGGACTATAAGGCCACAAATATCCCATCAATAATACATCTAGACCGAGTTCCTCATAATCTTGAATTATTTTTGGTAAATGTTCGTGTAAATGTTTGGATATATGTATATCATCTTCACATACGATGCAATGTTTAGCAGACGTGTTTTCATAAAAATGACGAATTGAATCCAGATGTTGTAGCATGATAGAACTTGTGCGTTTGTATAAATTCGTATTTTGCATACGCGGATCATTTTCATATACTGGATTTACAAAATGCAGGTCTATCCCGATTTTATCAAAACGAGCGATCATTCTTTCTTTTCTAGCGTCGTCTTTAAAGTTGATTACGTAAAATACCACCATAGTTTGTAATATATTATAGTAATCTTTAATATATTTTTCTAAAACTGCATAAAAATATATTCTGTACATATTAAAATGTTCTTCAAGAATGTTGTACTAGTTTTAACTTTGCTAGCAGCCAATGTCAGTGCAAAGTCTGTTAGAGAGCGTTTCCGTGATTGGGTGGATCAATTCAAGATGGATTTTGAAGGTGATTATCATTATGAAGCCACATTGGTGAAGTGGATTGAAAACGATAAATTTATTGAGGAAACTAACTCAAGAAACTTGACCTACACTCTAGGTCATAACCATTTTTCTGGGATGGATTCCCTTGAATTCAAGAAGTATGTTGAATCGTCCGGATTTTTCCCTTCCAACAAAAATGACAACAACTTAAGAGGTGTCCCGACACCTGTGTTGGAGACGACCAACAATGTTCACAGCAAGTTGATGAAATTCAAGTGTTTGAAGAATTGCATTGATAGCGATGAGAGCAAGCTTTCGTCCGTTCAATGCGCATCCGCTTGTATTGATAATGATGTTGCCGCTTCATCTTCTGTTGATTGGGTCAGTGCCGGTGCAGTGACTCCCGTAAAGGACCAAGGACAATGCGGATCCTGCTGGAGTTTCTCCACGACTGGTTCTTTAGAAGGTGCGTATTATGTCACCTATGGCTCGCTCCCATCTTTCTCTGAGCAGCAGTTGGTTGATTGTGATAATCGTCAACATGGCGGTAAGGATATGGGTTGCAATGGCGGACTTATGGACAATGCATTCAGTTGGATTAAGAAGAATGGCGGTCTTTGCACGGAAGCATCCTACCCCTATGTGTCGGGTGTTACTAAGACGGCTGGAACTTGCCAAACCGCCTGCTCTAATGTTAAGAATAGTGTCGTCGTTAGTTACACAGATGTTCCGCCCAAGTCAGATAGCGCCATGATGCAGGCCCTTAATCAACAACCGGTTTCTGTTGCTATTGAGGCTGACCAAAAGGCGTTCCAGTTGTACAAGTCTGGCGTTTTTACGGGTGAGTGTGGCACCAACTTGGATCATGGTGTTCTTGTTGTTGGTTACGGAACTGAGTCTGGTTTGGATTATTACAGAATTAAAAACTCATGGGGAACCACCTGGGGTGATGCTGGATACATCTACATTGGACGTGGATCTCAATACAATAATGGACAAGGACAATGCGGTGTTTTGTTGTCTGCTAGTTATCCCACTCTATAAGCGGTGGATGGGTGTGGGTGTGTGTGCGTGGATGTAAATAAAAATCATAATAAATATATATTTTTTCTAATCTATATTTATGAAGAATACATATAAACATAAACGTAACAGAAATTTTAAAAAAAATACATTAAGAAATAAATCTAAAATCCGTCGATGCGTCCAAAAGCAGACACAAAAAAGGAAAACAAAACAAACTAAGAAGCGTGTTTGGTTTGGTGGGGTAAAACATCCCACCCTAAACACACCTAAAGCTGTAAGAGCCCAGTATAAGAAGTATGCTGATACATTATTACAACAATTAATGCCAAATAAGCCAGTCAAATCGGTAGCCCGTGCATTTACGCCCTATACTCTTGAACAAATTCAAGAAATGCAGCCTGCTGAACTCGAGAGAATATATAATACATGGCGGTTAAGTTCGAGTGAAAGAAGAAAAGCTCTTAGAAAAGAATATGCATTACGCTTAAATTCTAGTTTATCAAATGCTAGTTCTAATGTATCCGTTACTCCTACACAAGTTAGAAGACCTAAATCACATGCACGATCAAGATCACGTACGATGTTGCCGCCACCGCCGGTTATAATCAATAATTACGATGATAATTTACCATGGCCGCCTAGGAACATTGAGAACGTTGAACAACATGACTGGGAAGGTGACAAGGAACACATTGATGTGGACGATGAAGTCACTAGTCATCTTCTTGAGGATAATTATTTTGAAAATAATAACCATGAAGACATAAGTGACCTGGCGGGAGAAATCAATGAGCTTCCAGACGACAATATGTCTGTGTATGGCACAGAAGATATGACTGATTATACGGATGATGAAATGGCGAATATGGACTGGGACGATGAGAACGAGGCCGCATAATACAATATCATATTTGCATGTAATATGATGTTATACAATTAAACTATCAAATACTTTTTATCAATCGTGGTGTTCTCTGCTACGCGGCGGATGATCTTGTTGAAGTCGCGTTTTTCTGCGTCATCGTCAGTCGGTCCCATGGATTCCATCGTCAGTTTCAAGTATTGGTCGTATTTCCGGCTATCGTAGGCAGTGCATCCTGGATTCGCCTTCTTCCAGTCGTCTAACATCATTATATTCTTGTGGGTGAGCTGCTTGATGATGTTTTTCAGTTTGTCCTGGTTAGCATTATCCTTTTCCCATTTATCTTCGTGTTTAATATGCATAATTTCTCTCTTGATGTCACTACAATGGATGGGACGCTTGGTCACATCTAGGCTGTTCAAGCCCTTGATAAACATTCTAGAAATGCCTTCGGCATACCCCAACTCACCCACTTTTTCCAGGTCGGTCAAGGTTAGCTGTAGGGATTGTATAAAATCTTTAATATTCATTGCATCTTTGCACGTCTCATTCAAGAAGACTTGAAGATTGAATGTCTTATTGTGGCTATTGGAATTATTGATGGTATTATAATTTGTTTGGCTATTTTTAGCGACTTCTATCATCGTCTTATTTTGTTCTAAAAGTTGGTTACTTTGTTGTATTAGCAGCTCTTTGAATTCATGATTTTGCTTGACCAATTCAAGTATAAGTGTTGTTTGCATATCATCGTGTGATACCTTTGGCTCTTCAACCGAAGGGGGAACTTGCAGACATTTCTGCGTATGATTCCATAATGAGGATGCATGTATATATTTCTTACCACAATTGCAGTCATATGTTTTTGCGACTTTTTTATACGAAAAATCGATCGAACTTCGTATTAAATGTTTACGTGTAATTAAGTGTTTATTATAATCACATTCTTTACTTGTAACATAGTCACAAGTATTGCATTCATATTTATTTGCGACTTTTAGCGACTTTTCGTTCGTCATTTCCTTCGTCATTCTTCGTATAATAGACGAAGATAAAAATCGCCTAAATAAAACCGAAAAAAATTAGCGTCACAAATTTTGGATTATTTTTTTTGTGACCAGACGATAAATTTTCATTATGGTCACAAATGATCGATTTTCCAAAAGTATTTTAGGATTTTCAAAAATGGACATTTATTTTTGTCCATTTTTTACTTTCTGAAAAAGGATTTGGAGCAAAAAATCGTATTTTTACAAAGTGGGAACTTTGGGGTCCCACAAATTTAATATATATTCTTGAAGAACTTAAAGAATGTCGTACGTATGTACGTTCCGCGAACAGGGTTTTATTTGCTGATAGTATAACCAGAAAATAAAATATGTGTTGCTCTAAAAGGCATTGTTATTATTTGTTTTGTGTTGCAGCATAATGATTGTAATTGTCTTGGCAATTATTGTATCGGTGATAAATAGGTGGGTTTGCCAAGGCAGATAGACTTGGGGCAAGCGGACCACCTAAAGCATATCCTGGTGTGTAGGGCACGTTGCTATCATATTGTGCATATACACCACCTCGTTGTTTACGCATACGTCTCGACATTCTTGCTTTTTTATGCCCATGTCTGCGCATATGTTTAGAACCACCTCGTCTGTGGCTAGAATGGCGGCGTCGACTTGCACTTCGTTTCATACTTCGTTTCATACTTCTTTTCATTCTATATAATTTACTAATATTATTTCTTCGTCTTAATCGTTTTTTACTTTTAGCGCCACCAATAAAAGGCCAATTTCCACTAGCAGCTTCCACATTATTTGATGCCCCCCTCATACTATGCGACGAATGCGGTATTTCATTACTTCCAAAACCACCTGCATAAGTGTCGCCGCTTACATTTACAAAGGCAGGATTCACATTACTATTTGGAACTATATCACCATAACCTAAATTAGATGCTCCTGAACCGGCAGACATTTATATATTGTGTGTTTATTATTTTTTCATATCAGTGGATTTATCTACAACAACACGTAATGGAACCCATTTTTTGAATTTATTATTATATGCACATACCATCGTATACTCCCTATCCAAATATACAAATTTATCTGCTCGATCATTTTCAAATTCCTCTTCTGTGTCACTTTCTTCCAAGGAGTCTAAATTAACATTTTCTTTGATATTTCTAAATAAATGGTTCATCATTACACTTGTTTTGTAATCAGGAATATACGCGGTCCCAACTAAAGATTTATTAGAGGGCTCATACAAGTGATATATATCGTTTTGAATATCTGCCATGATACTAAAGACGCGTTCATATGTGGTAGGTTGCGGCGGTTTATTATTATAACGCGGTTGCTGTTGCTGTTGTAGCTGGGCTTGTGGATGTTGTTGTTGTTGGTTAGGTTGTTTCTGCGGAGCTTGTTGGATGGGTTGTGTTATTACACTAGCATTCGTATCCATATCCATATCAGTCCGCATGACTACATATGGTTTTACTCGGTAAATCGTTTGTTTGTTAAAATATCTGTATTGAAAATACATAATTCGTTGTGTAGGAGTTATTTGTGCAAGTAAGGTTTCAGTGTCATGACTCATCAAAGGTAGACCAAATGTAACAAATGACGGACTATACGATGCTTGGCTTAAATCCGTTGTAAACATGGTTTCAAATAATTTCAACTTTTCAATATAGGGCAACATGACGACATTTTTTCCTTTATAATTCATTACGTCTTCCATTGCAAAAAAACGCCGTTTTTCATGGAAAAAGAGGGTTCCATATAAAATAGTGCCGATACTAAGTGATTCATGAAAACAAGCAGTTACCATATGATATTTTTCTATTTGTTTATTTTCACCCATCTCTAGGATGTAACAAACATTTTTCTCATTTTTTGTTGTAAACCACGCAAAGCATTTCTTTCCAGCCGGAATCGCTAATACTATGTTTGCATCAAAAACTTTCTTATGCACAAATGTTTCATAAGAAAGTTTAATTTTGGGAAAATCTGTCATAATGGTTGTCTTGTTAGCCATATATAATTATATATGATGTCTTTAAGATAGTTTCACAAATCAATAACTCATAAGCTCGAGTAATTTTGAGGCGTATGTTGGTGCGGATTCTGTTGTTGTTTTTTGATAAAATTTTTTAATTCACTTTTCATATTGTTCTCTGGTCCCGTCTCTTTGTTCACTTCAAAACTTGGTAATAATTGCTCTCTAGGTATGGATATGTCTAAACTATGAATAGGCGTTGTATCACTATAGTTGCTATGTCGATCCTGACTTTGATTTAATACATTATAAATATCTTCGTATTTTTTTGTAGGAACATTTACTAAATCTTTGGTTTTTGGATAGGTTAGGGTGTCTTTTAATAACTGAACTAAATGATGAACTATCAAAATAAATATTATAGATATACACGTTACTTGAATTATCCAAGAAATCATAACTATAATAGGACAAGATTAGTTAAACGTTGATAAAAACTCATTGAATTCATTTAGAATCATGGGGTCATTTAATTGATTATCGCTATGCGTCTCAAAATAAAAGTTGGAGGGTGTAAAGTTATTATCATTTGACGTAATGTTGCCTTCAACGACTATTTTCATTTTGGATTTGTTAAAAATATAATGCATTTTGTTCGTTACAACATGTTCAGGTGATAACTGGTAATGTGTTTTTTTTGTATAGTATGATTTATCCACGATACATTTTAGATCCTCAATCATAATTGTTTCTAAGGGTCTGTCAATCGACGTCAGCTTATACAAGTCATTTTTTTCCAACGTATATACTCCATTATCTGTATAGAATTTTGTGCATGTAATGATATCATGCTTGAAATGATCTTTTAGAATGTCCATGTTTAGTTTATTTGGCGTATAATGATGATTATCGATATAGATTTTCATAGTGTTATTTAATAATAGAACAAACTATTTAAACCCATTGAATACACATTATTAATGACGAGTATTATTATAGTAGAAAAAGGTGGAAGTTTAAAGGCATTGTCCGTGAAGGAATATCAAGAAACCGAATTATTCAAAAAGTGTGGTTTTAAGAAGGCTGATGGGTTTTTGAAACAAACCGAGTGGACAATTAAGATGTCGGGTAGTAAATACATTGTTGCGGTGTATGGCAAAACGGAGGGTAAAGCAAATGGTGAAAATAAGTATGATTTTCCACCACCGATTGATAACGTATTGTTTTTTGGATCATGTGCATTAGTATGTAGTAAGGTGGAGGGCGATACAAGTAGCATATGTAATTTAACCTTGGAACTTTGGGAGAAGATGTACGAAAAATTATTCGGCGGATTTGAAGATTTGGCGGCCACTTGTGCAGAAGATGAGGCAGAGATTGATGAATTGGAAAATGTGCCCAAGGAAAAGAAAACAAAACAAGGATATTTGAAGGACGGATTTGTAGTGGATAGTAGTGATGCAGATGACGATGATGATGATGACGAAGATGATGATGGCACTGAAGAATATGATGATGAAAATGAGGATGACGAGGTTGATAATAATGATTTAGTATTGGAGGATATTGGATCTGAATTGGATGAAGAAGATTATGACTATAGTTCCGACGAGCCATAAATATTCAAGGGTCTAGATATATCAAATAAAATTGATTATAATTTAAATATTATAGAGGTATTTACATTATAGCTATATACAGGATGCGAACCATATCCAATCCAGATGAATTTCGTAACAATATTACTACTAAACTAAATAATATTCTAAAACAGACAAAAATAAGTGTTAATATGGAAAAGGGGATTTATAATTATGCAATCAAAGAAGCTACCACAAGAAAGGTGGTTAAGAAATGGGATAATCCGCATTTTGTGCAAATTTATATTGACCGAGTTCGAACTATATATTTTAATTTGAACAATGATGAACTTTTACAACATTTAGCAGATGGAACTATTAAGCCGCATGTAGTTGCTTTTATGACACACCAAGAACTTCGACCAGATAAATGGGAGAAACTGATTAAAGAAAAGATTCAACGCGATAAAAATAAATATGAAACAAATATCGAAGCAGCAACGGATACATTTAAGTGTAGAAAATGTCAATCAAACAAATGTACTTATTACCAAATGCAGACTCGTTCAGCAGATGAGCCAATGACAACATTTGTAACTTGTATTGATTGTGGTAACCGATGGAAATGCTAAGTAATTTCTACCAATAGAATTTGTATTTTGTTATTTTACACCGAGAAAAATAATTTGTTTATTTTTCTCGGTGAATATGCATACATATATGTCGTCAAATATAGTTTAGTCAAATATTTTTAAATCTTGTTTTAATATATGTCGGGGTATAGTAATCTATTGTCGCATAAAAAATCTGTGACAGCTTGTTGTAATAATGTTACAACACAATGTGTAGTTGGACCAAGGGGGCCAATGGGTTTACCCGGCTATACTGGCCCACCTGGCATAGATGGCACAACGGGTTATACTGGGTTTACAGGGCCTACTGGACCAGCTGGTGTTGACGGCACCGCTACAAATACAGGTGCAACTGGTATTACAGGCCCTACTGGACATATTGGACCTCAAGGAGTGCCTGGCACTGCTGTAAATACTGGCGCAACAGGTAATCCTGGTATGACAGGTCCAATAGGTTCTATTGGACCGACTGGAATAACCGGAGGTATTGGACATACTGGTGTAACTGGACCCACAGGTTATGGTTCAACTGGCCCGACTGGATATGGTACTATTGGATTCACTGGACCAACTGGTCCGACTGGACATACCGGCCCAACTGGTGTCACTGGTCCTACCGGTCCGACTGGTGCTACTGGACCGACTGGACCGACTGGACCTACTGGCCCAACAGGTACTGCTGGGTCTACTGGACCTACTGGACCAACTGGTACTGCTGGGTCTACTGGACGTACTGGAACTACTGGTGCTACTGGTCCAACTGGTCCGACTGGTATTACTGGATCTACTGGAATAACTGGTGCAACTGGAACTACTGGTACAACTGGTTCTACTGGTATTACTGGACGTACCGGAACAACTGGTGCAACTGGAACTACTGGTACAACTGGTTCTACTGGTATTACTGGACGTACCGGAACAACTGGGCCTACTGGTATCACTGGCCCGACTGGTCACACTGGACCGACTGGTGCTACTGGTCCGACTGGTATTACTGGATCTACTGGACGTACTGGAACTACTGGTGCTACTGGAACTACTGGTCCGACGGGAACCACTGGAATAACTGGTGCAACTGGAATAACTGGTCCGACTGGTACAACTGGAACAACTGGTATTACTGGAACTACTGGTCACACTGGTCCGACTGGCCCGACGGGAACCACTGGAATAACTGGTGCAACTGGAACTACTGGTCACACTGGTCCGACTGGCCCGACGGGAACCACTGGAATAACTGGTGCAACTGGAGCAACTGGTTCTACTGGTGCAACAGGTAGAACTGGTATCACCGGATCAACTGGTTCTACTGGTATTACTGGACCTACTGGACCAACTGGTATGACTGGATCAACTGGTAGTAAAGGTGAACCTGGACTCACTGGTCCTACTGGTATAACTGGATCAACTGGAATGATTGGTCCAACTGGATTACCTGGTGAGGCTACAAATACAGGTGCAA
>JACCDO011245015.1_pt1 | contig 31495 bp, 35 predicted proteins | sample 7446101 | NCBI WGS metagenome assembly JACCDO01 (sample SAMN15323440, study PRJNA562643) | freshwater metagenome | isolation source: river surface water | place: USA:Blue River Watershed | collected 2017-08-16
GCAAGATGGGTGGGCGCTTGAGCCGTGAGATCGGTGCGATGCTGGAGCCCAAGGTCAAGTGGCAGGATCAACTGCGTGAGTTCATGTCTAGCTTGGCCGATGGCAAAGATGTATCCACGTGGCAGCGCGTGAGCCGCCGCTGGCTGCAGCATGACATGTACATGCCCTCCACACTGTCCGAGAGCATGGGCCGGGTGGTGGTGGGTATCGACACGTCGGGGTCTATCGGTGGTGCGGTGCTCAATGAGTTCCTCTCCGAGGTCCGGGCCATCTGTGAGAACGTCAAGCCCGAGATGATCGACCTGCTGTACTGGGACACTGAGGTGGCAGCGCACGAGGTGTACTCACGCGATGAGCTGGACAAGCTGGTCGCCAAGACCAAGCCCGCAGGGGGCGGGGGCACACATGCAGCGTGCGTGCCCGAGTACATCAAGGCGCGTGGCATCAAGCCCGAGTGCGTGATCATGCTGACCGATGGGTACGTGGGTGACTGGGGCAAGTGGCAGCACCCCGTGCTGTGGTGTATCAACACGAGCCAGCGCGCCCCGACGGGACAGACCATTCACATGTGAGAACAGGTATCAAGGAGAGTGACATGCCAACTAAATTAACTGACCCCAACCGTTTCACCGCAGACAACGAACTGCGTGCGCGTTACCTCATCGCGTTTGAATCCGCCGAGGAGCATGGCTGGCCTGCGTGGCTGGACGACTCCATCCCGGTCAAGCCGGACCTGCTCAAGTTCGCGCAGGAGTTGCGCCACAAGCACACCCACCGTGACATATTGTTCATCGTGGACGCACGGCCCTCCCGCATCCGGCATGAATCGGGTGAGATCGTGGGAGTGTATGACCGCGTAGGCGTTGCGTTCGCCCAAGCGCCGGACATGTTGGTGGGTGCCTTGGAGGTTGGGTTCGACAACGCCAACAACAGGGTGTTCACCGTGAACTCCCCGCTGATCAGGAACGAGCGATACCGCGACGGCAACCCCAAGGCGCTCAAGAAGTCCAGCAAGAACTTTCAGAATGCAGTGAAGACGGCGGGGCAGTACCTCAAAGCCTTCACCTTCAAGCGGGTGTATGAGGAGTCCGTGTGGAGCGTGGCCTCGGCGCGGTCATCCATCAACGACTCAGCAAACCAGAAGCTGTTCTCTGTTGGGCATATCCCCACAGAGGAGATATTGGCAGAGGTGCGTGCCATGCTGGCAGCGGGGTATCAACCCACGACGAGCGCGTTCACCAAGGCGCTGGGGCTGGTGCGTGAGCAGGGCGAGGAGCTGAACCGTCGGCGCAACTACGTGCCCCACAACAAAGCGTTTGTATGGTTCCAGTCTGACAGAGCCACCTATCAGTACGATGGGGGTGAGCAGATCACCGTGACCCGCATGGAGGACATGCCACAGGAGCTACGTGACAAGGTCGCAGTGCTTCAGATTGGTTCCATCCAGCAGCCCATCATCGACGTAGGCGTCAAAGTTGATGACACCAAGTACTGGGTGTTCTTATGACCACCATCATTAACCCCGTGTATCCCGAATGGGACTGGCAGCGCAACGGCCTCTACGTTGACGTAAACGTCCTCACCACCTTACAGGCCCTCATGAATTTGAACGTCAACACCAACGAGCTATTAAGGGTTTCTATCAACCCCCACGGAAGATTTGACATTGTAGACTTTACAACCCCAAGCAAGGAGGGTAGAGTGCGGTTCTTCAATGCCCTGCAAGAGGAGATCCCACAGTGGGTTGTGGAAGCGGTATCCATGTTGCGCATGACAGAGGAGCGTTCTGTTGTGCCCGACCTTGGCTACAAGGTGAATGACAAGCTGTACTACATCATTGACAGGAGCTACAAAAATGAAGCGTGAACAAACCCGAGTTGAACCCACCACCCGCGTGACGGACATCAAGTTCTCTTATCAGCGTGGCGCTGACGTACAGGCAACGTGGCGCAAGTTTGGGTGGACGCCGCCCAGCGAGAAGATGACCCCGCCTCCCCCGGAGAAGGTGGCTGACGCAGGTTGGGAGCCGATGAGGAGGGTGAAATGATTGAACGAGATGATTGGGTGGGACTAAGAACCCTCTACATCTTGTTGGCCTCAGACGTAAGCGCAGTGGTATTGCCAGAAGTGCAGCGCATCCTGCGGCACTACTACAACAAGTACGACTCCGACACGGTGACCAAAGCGATGGGGCAACTCGCACGGGACAACGCAATCAGAGGCACCTTTGACAACCCAGAGTCAGAAATCAGCCGCCGCTTGGACAGATCAATTGTGTTCACACAAAAAGATCCTGACTTCCCTGATGCTGTTGGTGAAGTAACTCTTGAAGGGAGGGCGAAATGAGCATCGACGCAATCAAAGCAGTCGTTGATCTGATTGAGATGGGCGGCGTAGTGGGTCAAGAGGACATCGTTAAATGTCTTCGCAGCGCCATTGAGCAGGCCGAACGCCCTTACGCGGACAAGGCGGCGCTGCTTAACAGTGATCGCCTGCGGATTGACCCCGTGACGGGGAATGTTGGGATTGGGTCGGTTACGCAGGCCGAGCGGCAGGAGCTAGTGTGTGAATACTGCGGAGGCGACCGATTTATCGCCCCGCCCCAGCGCCAGCCGCTGACGGAGGAGGAGATTGTGCAAGTGCTTGGCAACGTGCGTGAGAGCGTGTCTGGCAACGTGTTTCTTGCCTTCGCCCACGCCATCGAGCGCGCCCACGGGATCGGGGGTGGGAGATGAAAACACTAATCGCGGCTGCTGTGATTTACATCGCCGGATTCCTTGGAACCTACGGTCACGCATTTAACACATCTAAGGCCAAGTACGCCGGTGAGAAGGCTGTTGAAGCAGTGGTTTGCGCCGCCTTCTGGCCTTTGTATCTTTCTGCGGAGGCTTGGAAATGACCACCCAGCAACCCGACGCCCTGCGGCTTGCTGATGAACTGAATGGCCTGTGCATTGCCGAGTTTGCTTGGCCGCTCCTTAATGAAGCCGCCGCCGAACTGCGCCGCCTGCACGATGTGCTGGGCAAGGCCCACGCGCTAAACCGCATTCGGTCACAGCGCATTACGGAACTGGAGCGCGTGAACGCGCAACTGCTGGAGGCGTGTGAAACGCTGGCCGGGCTGCCGGGCACAGAGGAATGGCTGGCAACATTGCGGCTGGCTGTTGAGCAAGCCCGCGCCGCCATCGCCGCAGCGAAGGAGATGAAATGACCCGCGACGACATCATCCGCATGGCGCGGGAGGCTGGGCTGCACAGGCAACAGCACAACCTGATGAGCAACCCGGTTCAATACCGATATAGCTATGACGGCTATGAGGAGAACCTTGAAGCCTTCGCCGCCCTTGTCGCCGCAGCCGAGCGCGAGGCGTGTGCGAAGGTGTGTGATGGATTGATACCGCCTGCCGGGCCTGTGTTTGATTTGTCTCCAGACCTGATCGCAGCCGGATGCGCCGCCGCCATCCGCGCAAGAGGAGAAATGAAATGACCCTCGCAATCATCTTGTTCCTGTTAGCCACCGCAGTCCTGTTGCTGGTGACGATCCCGTTTGCCATGCTGCTAGGTGAGCTTGAAGACCTGTGGCCGAACATCCGGTTCTGGTCCATCGTTGCAGCAGCGTGGGCTGCTGTGTGGTTCGCGGTAAGTTACGGTCGATGAACTGCGTTAAGTGTGGAAGGGACACGACAGTGCTGGACACCCGGATGATTGAGAGCTTTCTGCGCCGTCGCCGAGAGTGTGCACACTGCAAGCACCGCTTCTCAACATACGAGATCGATGATGGGATGACCAAGACGATCAAGAAATATCTGTTCCCACACAGTGACACGATCACCAAGCGAGTGGCGCTCACACGGCGCAACGAGAAGATCATCGATATGCTCAAGCAGGGCTACAAGCACGCAGTCGTTGCGGCGGAGTTCGGCCTGAGCGACAACATGATCAGCACCATCGCCACCCGCAGCGGCGTGGCGTCATTCAAGAAAACGAGAAAGAAAAAATGAAATACAAATGCAAGTGCCCACCGGACAGCCCGTTTCACTGGCGGGACAATCCACGCCCATCCATCTTTTCACAGGACAACGGAGCATTGCTGTCGATGAGGCAGACCGCAGTGGTGGAGCGTGAGCGCGAGAACGGACATGATGTGAGCCACGTGGCGGGTTTGTCCAAGCGCCCGGAAAACTTACGCCGCCCCACCATCACTGTTAAACAATTCACCGTTTTCTCCCGTGCGGGGCAAGTCCTATGACCGACAGCAAAAACATAGAGCAGCGCCTTAAACAACAGTGGCCCTTCATGCGTATCTCTGAGGCGGACTTCAAACTCCTCAAGAGGTTTGAGCGGCTGCGTAAGGCGCAGCTAAACAAGAAGACCCCGCAGGGACAGGAGGCACCGTTTTGACGCCCGAAGCCAAGGTGAAGAAGAAGGTGATCGCCACCCTCAAAGAGGCGGGGGTGTATTACTTCTACCCCGTGATGAGCGGGTATGGATCAAGCGGGATACCAGACATTATTGTGTGTTGCAACGGCAAGTTTCTGGCCATCGAATGCAAGGCCGGGGGCAACAAGCCAACCGCTCTACAGGAGCGCAACATGCAGCAGATCAGAGACAACGGTGGCATCGCTATCGTGGTCAATGAGGAGAACCTGAACGCCGTTCAGGAAGTGTTAGTGACTTTGCAAGGAGATTGACATGGGAAATATGAGCGAAGAGATGCGTAAGGTGATGGCTAAGTGGAACGCCCAGCCCGAGCAGGTGGAAGAGCCGCCAGTGGCACAGGAGGACGCCAAGCCCTGCTACCGCGCAACGATCTATGACATCGTTAAAGATAACCCCGGCATCACATCCAACAAGACGCTGGAGGTTGTGCTGCAACGCGGGTTCAAACAGACGTACAGCTCCGTCACCTCACAACTGACCACGCTGTTCCAAGACTTTTTGCTGCGCCGTGAGCAGGTCCCCAACCCGGCTGGCATTGGGCGCGATGTGTTCACGTACTACGCGGTGCCGGAGGATATGGCTACCAAACTCAAAGCCGAGCACAAGCGCAAGCAGATGCAGGCCAAGCTGCGGGCTGAGCGTGCACGCCAAGCCAAAGCAGAAAAAGCAGCGGCACGTGCAGCGGAGGCACAACAAGCTGCCATTCCTCAAGTTCAGATCCCCCTGCCCTTGGAGGACAAACCCGCTGCGGCACCCGCACCCTCACTGCAGTCCATGACCGCCATCGAGATTTTGAACGGCATCAACTTCTCTCAGGCGCGTGAGCTGTACAAAGAACTCAAAGAAGCGTTTGGAGGTTGATATGTTTGGTGGTTTGTTTGACAAGAAGGAAAAAGCTGAGTACGAGGCCACCATAAAGCAAATGGAGATGCAGAACCAGATCGAGATGCAGAAGCAGCTGCATGCCCAGATGTTGAACCAACGCCCCGGATTGCTTACCGGGAGTATTCATAACGGGGGTATCGGGAGCATCACCCAAGCGACCCAAGCGCAAATGGCACAGGGGCTTACCACGGCACAGGGGTATAGCGACAGCGGCAGCACCATCTTGCGCAACATGCAGTCGGACATATGGGAGTTGCGTAGGAACATAGAGCACGTCAGTGGCTTCTATAAATGGATCATTCACGCCTATCCGGAAACTCTTGTTCAGTACAAGGCGCTGAAAGATCTTGAGGCTGCATCGCGGGGTCACGACGAGAGCGAGAGCACCGCGCAATACGCCGCTAAATCCGCCATATGACTGACGACACCCCCTCCTCTCCCGTGATCAACATTGGGAGGTACCTGATCGGTGACCATGACGATCAGCGCTTTTACATTGCTGACACCATCACGGGAGAGGCGGGGACATTCAACAAAGAAGAGTTTGAAGCGTACATCGCTGCATTTTTTGGATTGAGCTACTGATGAACATTTTGACGGTCGATTTTGAGACCTACTACACCAACACCGATTTGGGCTTCAAAACCCAGACCACCGAGGAGTACGTGCGGGACAAGCGCTTTGAGGTGATCGGTGTGGCGGTGCAGGTGGGTGATGGCAAGCCGCAGTGGTTCAGTGGCACGCACGAGCAGATCAAGGTGTGGTTCAACCAGTTTGATTGGGCCAACTCCATGGTGCTGGCGCACAACGCCCTGTTCGACATGGCGATCCTGAACTGGCACTTTGACATCCGCCCCAAGGCAATCGCTGACACGCTGAGCATGGCCCGCGCTGTGCATGGCACCGAGGTGGGTAACAGCCTCAAGAAGTTGGCAGAGCACTACAAGCTGGGGGTCAAGGGCACTGAGGTGGTCAACGCCATCAACCTGCGGCGCAAGGACTTCCCGCCGGAACAACTCGCAGCGTACGGGGAGTACTGCTGCAACGACGTGACGCTGACCTACGAGTTGTTCATGTGTCTGCTGCCACAGTTTCACCGGCTCGAACTTAAGCTCATCGACGCAACCATCAGGATGTTTACAGAACCTGTCTTGCGGTTGGACAAGGACCTGCTGCAGAAACATCTGGCCGAGGTGCGAGCACGCAAGGAGAAGTTACTGGCTGATGCTGGGGCGAACCTTGAGGACCTGATGTCCAACCAGAAGTTTGCTGAGCTACTGCGTGGGCTGGGGGTTGAGCCGCCCATGAAGATCAGTCCGACCACAGGTAAACAGACGTTGGCGCTGGCCAAGAACGACGAAGAGTTCAAGGCGCTGGCTGAGCACCCTGATGAACGGGTGCAGACGCTGGTGGCTGCGCGGTTGGGTAACAAGACCACGTTGGAGGAAACACGTACGTTGCGCCTACTGGGTATCGCCGACCGAGGGCTGATACCTGTTCCCCTGTCTTACTACGCCGCTCACACAGGACGGTGGGGTGGGGCCGACAAGCTCAATTTCCAGAACTTCCCCAGCCGGGGTGAGAACGCAGGCAAGCTCAAGTCCTCTGTGCTTGCGCCCGAGAGTCACGTGATCGGCGACTGCGACTCCTCACAGATTGAAGCGCGTGTGCTAGCGTGGTTCGCTGGGCAGGATGATCTGGTGGAGATTTTTGAGGAGAACAACGCGGAGATCGCTGCCGGGGTCAAGAAAAAGGACATGAAGTACGACCCGTACAAGATCATGGCCGCTGCCATCTACAACAAAGACCCACTGGAGATCACCGACCCCGAGCGGTTCGTGGGCAAGACCACGATCTTGGGTAGCGGGTACGGTATGGGGGCGACGAAGTTTCGCGCACAGCTTAAGACGTTTGGCGTTGAGATCACGGAAGAGGAAGCGCAGCGGATCATCAATACCTACCGTGAAACATATCCATGGATACCCGCGCTATGGAAAGCCGGTAACGTAGCCATCGAAGCGCTGTCCAAGGGCAGGACTGCCAAGTGGGGCCGGGAGGGGGTGCTGCGGATCGACCGGGAGGGCATCCTCATGCCCAACGGGCTGTACCAGCGGTACCCCAACCTGCGAAAAGTTAAGGACAAGGACGGAAAAGAGCAGTATATTTATGACTCACGCAAGGGCGTGACCAAGCTGTACGGCGGCAAATTGACGGAGAACATCTGTCAGGGTTTGGCGCGTTGCATCATTGGTGAGCAGTTACTGTTGATTGCTAAGAGGTATAAGGTCGTGCTTACTGTTCACGACGCTGTGGCATATGTGGCCCCCAAAGAAGAGGCCGAAGAAGCCATGCAATACGTCATGCAGTGCATGCGGCACGTACCTGAGTGGGCACAGGGCATCCCCCTGAACTGTGAGGCTGGATACGGAGTGAGCTATGGCGAATGTTGATCATTTGCGGGGGCGTGTTCTAAACAAGCACACTATTCCGTATGGCACGTTCGATGCTGCGAATGTCGAGGTGAGAACCGCGTACTACGGCTACGGATACCGACGCGATGAGGACATGCCCCCGTTGCCACAGATTGAGTTGGATGGGGAAGCAGTAGACCCGGAAGAGGAACTGGCAAAGAAAGAGGAACAAGCGTACATCAAAGACCTGCTCGATGGCCTAACACCGCGTGAAGCTAAGGTGCTGCGTATGCGGTTTGGGATTGGGTTGAACTACGACATGTCACTTGAGGAAGTGGGTAGAACGTTTGACGTATCTAAAGAGCGCATACGGCAGATTGAGGCCAAGGCCCTGCGCAAGCTGAAGCATCCAGACCGTAAGCTGTGGGCAGTCGTCAACCCAGAAAAATTTGCTCAGCAATTATTTCAAGACCAGAACCGACTGCGTAAGCGGATGTACGAAATAGAGATGGTCCACCAAGGGTGGATGTGGATGCAGCGGCAACTGAACAAAGGCATCATCCCAACCAAGAAAGAGAACGTTACTTTTTGGATAGAGCACATCAAAGAAACCGATCCAATTTTATATTTACACTTCCATGACAAAGTCACAGAACGAGTCAATGACATCTTCACTAATCGACTACGCGTACCCCATGATGATGGCGGAGCGGGAGTTGAAGAAAGCCCACGATGCCCTGCTGGAGGGGCGTATGGATGAGGGGCTGGAACACCTGACACAGGCTGCCGTTGAGGTCAGGATGGCGATCAATGCCGTGCGGCATATGAAGGGCGACAAGTGAAAATCCCCGCATGGAGTTACTCCAGCATCACGCTGTTTGATCAGTGCCCCAAGAAGTACTACCACCTGCGGGTGGCCAAGGACATCAAGGAGCCCGAGAGCGATGCCATGATGTATGGCAAGGACGTGCACCTTGCTGCGGAGAACTTCATGCGCGATGGCACCCCGGTGCCGGAGAAGTACGCCTACATGCGCCCCCTGCTGGAGAAGCTCAAAGCCATCCCCGGGGGCAAGCACTGCGAACTGAAGATGGGGATCAAGAAGGTGGACGGGCGGCTTGTTCCCTGCGACTTCTTTGACAAAGAGGTCTGGTACCGGGGCGTGGCTGACCTGCTCATCATCAACAAGGACAAAGGCGAGGCCCGCGTCATTGACTACAAAACGGGCAAGAGCGCAAAATATGCGGACACCAAACAGCTTGCCCTGATGGCAGCGTGCGTGTTCACGCACTTCCCCGAGGTCAAGACGGTCAAGGGTGGCCTGCTGTTCGTGGTGAGCGAAGAGTTCGTGAAGGCGGACTACAACGCGGAGACCGGGTTCAGCATCTTCTCTGAGTTGGACGGCGCGCTTGTTTCACGTGAAACAGCTTACGCGACCGGGGTGTTCAACCCCAAGCGTAACTTCACTTGCAAGGCGTGGTGCCCCGTGTTATCTTGTTCTCATAATGGAAGGAACGAGTGATGCCGTATAAGAACAAAGCAGATCGTAATGCCAAGCACGAGTGGCAGCTAGAGAAGCAGCGCGAAGGCGCACATGAAGCCCGGATGGAGCGCCAGCGTGCACGCCGTGCCATCGACAAGAAGCACTACGACGACCCCAAGGACAAGGACAAGACCGCTGAAGTCCGTGAGGGCAAGGACGTGGCGCACCGTGTCGCCCTGAGCAAGGGCGGCAGCAACAAACAGGGCGTGCGGATCGAGTCCGCAGCCAAGAACCGTTCGTTCAAACGCGGCTCCAACCACAAGGTGGTGTCTGAGGTGAGCAAGCGCGAACGCAAGAAGTGAGTTGAGTGACGAGGACCGTCCGCGAAGTAAGGTGCGGGTGATAGGGACGGCGGGCTTGTTGGGCCTTTCATTAAATAACTGCACCAGTCAGTACAGTTTAACTTTCGACTGGGACCTGACTGACACCCCGGAAAGACGGGGCAAAATTGGATCGGTCTGGGCCACGCTCTCCCACTGAGGGCCTCTGAAGCATCAACACAGACGCCGCATAATCGTAAGCGGCACCACCTCCAAACACAACGTTTGGAGTGCAACGCTATCGGAGAGTACATGGAGATCATTGAGAACAAGGCACTGCTGCTGACAGTGCGCAACCCGGACAGGGTCACAACTGTGATCCCCAAGAGCCGGGTGCTGGAGAACGAGAACGGCATCGCCAGAGTGCTGGTGAACTGGGGCCTTGAAGAATCGATCATCCTCAAGAACTTGAGGATCAATGCACCGTCGCCCATCACCGGGCGGTACAACTGGCCGGGGCTGCACAAGCCGTTCGACCATCAGAAAGAGACGGCATCGTTTCTTACCCTGAACCGCAGGGCCTTCTGCTTCAACGAGCAGGGCACGGGCAAGACCGCCTCAGTCATCTGGGCTGCGGACTACCTGATGAATCTGGGCCTCATCAAGCGCGTGCTGGTGATCTGCCCGCTGTCCATCATGGACGCTGCGTGGCGCAACGACCTGTTTACCTTTGCAATGCACCGCCGGGTGGACATCGCTCACGGCAAGGCCGAGAAGCGCAAGGAGATCGTCAAGGGTGATGCGGAGTTTGTGATCATCAACTACGACGGCGTGGAGATCGTGGCCGATGAGGTGAAGGCGGGTGGGTTCGACCTTGTGGTGGTCGATGAAGGCAACGCCTATAAAAATCCTCAGACACGTCGCTGGAAGGTGCTCAGCTCCATCCTCACTCCTGACACATGGCTGTGGATGCTCACTGGCACCCCGGCGGCCCAGTCCCCGGTGGATGCGTACGGCCTTGCCAAGCTGGTGAACCCCGGCGCAGTGCCCCGGTTCGGGGGCGCGTTCAGGGACATGGTGATGAACAAGGTCACGCAGTTCAAGTGGGTGCCCAAGCCCAACGCGCAGGACACGGTTCACCGTGTGTTGCAGCCTGCCATACGGTATACGAAGGAGCAGTGTCTGGACCTGCCGGAGATGACGTATACCTTCCGGGATGTTCCGCTCACACCTCAGCAGTTAAAGTATTACGAGTTGCTACGTAAGCAACTTATCGTGCAGGCTGCCGGTGAAGAGATCACCACGGTCAACGCCGCTGCCAACCTGAACAAGCTGCTGCAGCTATCCGGCGGGGCCGTGTACTCCGACAACGGCGAAGTGGTGCAGTTTGACGCCAGCAATCGTTTGGCCGTGCTACGAGAAGTTGTAGAGGAGTCCAGCCACAAGGTGCTGGTGTTCGTCCCCTATCGCCATGCCATCGAGGTGGTGGCAGAGGACCTGAGAAAGCACGGGTACAGCACGGCGGTCATCCACGGCGGCATCTCTGCGACCAACCGGGCGGAGATCTTTCAGCGCTTTCAGACCAAGGCGGACCCGCAGGTGCTGGTCATCCAGCCTCAAGCTGCGTCACACGGTGTCACTTTGCACGCGGCTAACACCATCGTGTACTGGTCACCTGTGATGTCCGTGGAGACGTACCTGCAGTGCAACGCACGGGTGCACCGGGCGGGACAGAAGAACCCCTCCATGGTCGTGCACCTGCAGGGCAGCGGAGTTGAGAAGCGCATGTACGCCATGCTGCGCAACAAGGTGGACATCCACCACAAGGTGGTTGACCTCTACGGGGAAATACTGAGATGAAAGGAGATTGACATTGTCAAATTTGTCGCTATCATTGACCTCATAAATGAGATAAGGAGTACAGCATGACCGAAGACATATCGGCTGACAGACTTGTCACCGTATACGTGAAGATGCGCGATAAGAGAGCACAGCTCCTGCGCGAGTATGAGGAGCAAGATGGGGTGATCAAGGAACAGATGGAAGTGATTGAGGGCAAGCTGCTTGACCTCTGCAAGACCATCGGTGCTGACAGCCTCAAGACGCAACATGGAACCGTCATCCGTACAGTGAAGACCCGTTACTGGACTGGCGACTGGAACTCCATGCACAAGTTCATCATGGAACACAACATGCCTGAGCTGCTGGAAAAGCGGATCAGTCAGACCACGATGAAGCAACTACTGGATGAGAACCCCGACATGATGCCCCCGGGCATGAACGTCGATAGTCGGTACGCAGTTACCATAAGGAGAAGTTCAAGTGCAAACTGAAAACATGACGGTCTTGGAGGTTGCGCAGTTCCTGCGCGTCTCCCGGCAAACGATCTACAACATGGTGCGCGAAGGGAAAGTGCCGCACTTCCGTGTTGGCAACAAGGTGCGGTTCAAACGCGCCGACATCGAAGCACTGACCCAAACCCAAACCAAACCCCAACTGAATGGAGCTGAAGATGAGTGAGATGACCCTGTTTTCCAAAGGCGGTAACACCCTGCCCGCGCACCTGCGCACCCTTGAGCTTGATGAGACCACCAAAGCCCTGATGGGTGGCAACGGCGCCTCGGGCAAACGCATCTCCATTCGTGGTGGTGTGTTCCGCATGATCGTGGACGGCAAAGAAGTTGCCCAAAACGAAGACCGCTCCATGAACATCGTGATCGTGGCGGCCAACCCCAACGTGTCGCGTAGCTTCTACGCGGGTGACTATGAAGAAGGCAAGAACATCTCCCCCGACTGCTGGTCTAACGACGGCGTCTCCCCCGACACCAAAGTGTCTGAACCCCAAGCGTCCAAGTGCGCATCGTGCCCCCAGAACATCGCTGGCTCTGCTAAACAGGGCGGCGGTCGTGCGTGCCGTTTCAGCCAGCGCATGGCTGTGATGCTGGAGAATGATCTGCAAGGTGATGTGTACCAACTGACCCTCCCGGCGCAGTCGATCTTTGGCAGCGCTGAGAACGGCAAGATGCCCATGCAGGCATACGCTAAGTTCTTGGGCGGTCATGGCCTGCCCGTCACCGCAGTGGTCACCGAGATGCGCTTTGATACCGCCAGCGCCACGCCGAAGCTGACCTTCAAGGCCGTGCGCCCTCTGGAGGCTGATGAACTGGCCAACTGCCAAGAGAAGGGCCGCAGCGCTGAAGCCAAGGCCGCTATCAGCCAGACCCCGGCAGCCATGGACGGGGCCAAGCCCAAAGCCATCGCGGCCAAGCCCGCAGATGATGAACCCGCGCCCGCGCCCGCCAAAATGAAAGCTGAGGAAGTGGCTGAGGAGCCTGTCAAGCGCGCCAAGAAGGCAGCGCCCAAGGACGTGTCGGCTATCCTTGACGACTGGGCTGAGTAAGGAGTTCGGGGGGAAAGCGGATGCTGTGTGCGTCACACTTCACCGGGGTTGACGACCTCGGCACAGTGCAGCGAGTACCCCCACCCATACCATGAACAACAAAGGTTACTCCCGTAAATTCGCGGATGCCAACAAGAAGGCAGACCAATCGCATATTGGTGTGCAGCTTGGGCGCATCTGCATTGCCCGTGACATCCCCGTACCGGATGTAGCTGAGTACCTTGGTGTGTCGCGGCAGGTGATCTACTTGTGGTTTTTGGGCAAGAGCATGCCTCACCCCAAGACCCGCGAACGGCTCAAAGAGCTGGTCGCGTTTTTTAAGTCCCAACCCAAATAATCCCGGTCCACTACCGCCAGTAGTGGGCTTGCAACCAGAGCGAACATGACCTCACGGATTCCTTTTCTCTCTTCTGTTTTGGCAGAGGAAGGGTTGTACTGTGTGGTTGGCTTGAAGAAAGGTGCACCCCGGCAAACTTTTGTAGAGACAGTTGATGAGATCGACGGTGTAGTTGATGGCTTGATCGCGCAGGGGTATGACACCTACTTTGGGTGTGCCAAGTACCTCAGCCCCACGGAGGGGCGCACAGCGCAGAACGCCAAGTGGTTTAAATCCTTCTGGTTGGATTTGGACTGCGGCGAGGACAAGCCCTACGAAACACAACTCGACGCCATCGAAGCTCTCAAAGGTTTCGTCAAGGTGACCGGACTGCCAAGGCCGACCATCGTCAACTCCGGGCGCGGTATCCACGCGTACTGGCCCCTGACAGAGCCGATCTTCTACAACGACTGGAAGCCCACAGCCGAAGCGTTCAAGAAGTTCTGCGCTGCGTACAGCCTCAAGGCAGACCCGGCAGTGACCGCAGATGCAGCGCGCATCCTGCGTATCCCGGAGACCTTGAACTACAAGGACTCGCCGCCCAAGCCAGTAGATGTGATGATCATCTCTCAACCTACTACGTTGAGCAGATTCCAGAGCATCGTGGGCATCGGGGCGGATGAAGGTGAAGAGGACTCGCCCTTCTCAAAGAGCGTGCCCAAGCGCCCAATCGATGCCACCACCCGCGCTTTGATGGGCAACAGTGTGTCCCGTTTCGGGACCATCATGCGCAAGAGCGCCCAAGGTAAAGGATGCGCACAACTCGTGCGCATCTATCAGAACCAAGAAGAAACCGAAGAACCTTTGTGGCGTGCGGGCCTGTCCATCGCTGTGAACTGCGAAGACGGGGAACTGGCAATCCACAAGATCTCACATGGGCACCCCGAGTACGACCCGGCGGAGACCAAGACCAAAGCCGACATGCTGATCGGCAAGCCCTATAAGTGCGCCACCTTTCACGGCCTGAACCCCGGGGTATGCGACGAATGCCCGAACCGGGGCAAGATCACTTCTCCCATTCAGATCGGTGCCTCCATTGCCGAAGCCAAAGCCGAGGACAACATCATCGTGATGCGCAACGCCGTGCTGGAAGAAGAGGTCACGGTGGAGATTCCGGAATACCCCTTCCCCTACTTCCGGGGAAAGAACGGCGGCGTGTACAAGCGCGGCATGCCGGGGGACAAGAAGAAAAAGAACCACGACGACGAAGACGACGAACCGCAGGACGAGCTTGTGTATGAGTACGACCTGTATGTGGTCAAGCGTCTGAAAGATCCCGATGTGGGCGAGTCCCTGTGGATGCGCCTGCACATGCCAAAAGATGGCATACAGGAGTTCTCCTGTCCGCTGGCCAGCGTAACGTCGCGGGATAAGTTCCGGGATGTGCTGGCGTTTCAAGGAGTCGCTGCATACAACGCAAAACTGGATGGGCTTATGGGTTACGTAACACGTTGGGTCAATGAGCTGCAACAAGTTAGTGAGGCAGAGAAGGCACGCCAACAGTTTGGCTGGCACGAGAACGACACCAAGTTCGTTGTGGGCAACCGCGAAATCTCTGCCACCGGGGTGGCATACAGCCCCTCCTCAAGCGCTACGGCAGATGTGGCAACTGCGTACTCCAAGAAGGGCACCGTGGCGGAATGGGCCAAAGTCGCCAACATCTACGCAGGTGAAGGCAACGAAGTGCGAGCGTTCACTCTGTTTGCCGGGTTTGGCTCCGCGCTCTTTAAGTTCACCAAGCTCAGCGGTGCCATCATCCACCTGACCAACAACGGCTCGGGCGTCGGCAAGACCACCATTCAGCACATGGTCAACAGCATCTGGGGCCGCCCGGTGGACACCATACTGAACCAGCAGGATAAGTATCTGGCCCGCATCCACCGGATTTCGGTGCTGGGTAGCCTGCCTGCCACCATCGATGAGCTGACCAACATGGCGGATGAAGAGGTCAGCGATATGGCCTACAACATCACGCACGGTCGTGGGCGTAACCGGATGCAGTCTCAGACAAACGCGGAGCGAAGCAACCTCCTGCGCTGGGCCTTGATCGCCATTACATCAGGTAACAAGAGCTTGTACGATCAGTTGTTCAACCTCAAGGACTTTCCAGAGGGCGAACTGATGCGGATACTGGAGTTCTCGGTCAGCAAGACCGACAACATGTCCAAGATGCAGTCCGACGAAGCCTTCCTCCCGATGCATGAGAACTACGGGGTGGCGGGTGAGGTGTTCATGCGCTACGTGATCGCCAACCTGCCGGAGGTCAAGAAGCTACTCCTGAAGGTGCAGCGCAAGCTGGACAAGGCAGCGGGGTTCACGCAGCGGGAGCGGTTCTGGTCTGCCACGGCAGCCTGCGCCATCACCTCCGGCATCATCACCAAGAAGGTGGGCCTGCACAACATCGACGTGGCCAAGGTGTATGAGTGGGCGGTCAAGGAGTTGGGCCGCATGCGGGTGGAGGTGCGCCCCGGGGTGGTCGGTCCGCTGGCACATCTGGGCCTGTTCCTGAACCAGCACAACAACAATATGTTGGTCGTCAGCAGCGCCATCGACAAGCGCTCCGGGCTGACCTCGGCACCCGTGCGCGAACCAAGGGGGGAGCTGATCACCCGGTATGAGCCGGACACCAAGCTGCTGTTCATCACCACCAAAGTTCTGCGCGAGTGGTGCAGTGAAAACCAGATCTCCTACAAGGGGCTGGTGGATGACCTGTACAAACTCGGTGCCTGCCAAGGCTCCCTCAAGAAGGCGCTGTCCCGGGGGTCCGACATGTCCACGCCGCCTGTGAACGCACTGGTCATCGACTGTGCGAAGGCAACGGAGTTGGACCCGGAGGACAAATCCCCATTACCTTCTCCGTCTGATGACGATACTGAATAGCGGAGTGCCAGTCGTAATAGAATGGCACAAATTCGCAGTTGGCAGTTCGTTTTATATACCTACGCTGACACCCGATACGCTGGCGAAGGATATTGAACAAACAGCCAAAGAGCGAGGAATGGTGGTGAGACACCGTTTCTCAAAGGAGAGAGGCACCTACGGAGTGAGGTTCTGGCGGATTAAATGACCGTGTGCTACAGTTCGCTCAGCAACTTGGTCTCCTCATTTCTGTAGTTGCTGTACTCTCTCCTTGTTTTGATCCCCGGGCTAACCCCCCGGGGATTTTTTATTTGTAGATGTCGTCAGCGGCATCCAGTAGCTCGTTGCGCATGCGCTTGTTGATCTGCACGCCTTGGTACATGTCCTTGGACAGTGCGTCTCGGGCTTTCACCGATCTGTTGATGGTGTCCGCAGAGATGTTCAAGTCGGGGTGCCTATCGCCCAAGGCAAAGAGCTTGTCCTCGATGGCGTCCATGCGCTCCTGATCGCCCATGTTGAGTGCAACGTAGTACTGCTTGAGCAGCTTCTTGGCCTGACCGACCGTGGCGTCTTCCCGGCCCTTGATGTACGCGTTCTCCTCGTACTTGGTCAGCAGGTCAGCAGGAGCAAAGCCCAGCACTTGCATGGCGGCGTTGTAGCCATTGACTTCACCCACCAGATCGCCCCGCAGGGTGCGGGCATCCTCCGACGCGTAGCGCACGGCCTTCATGGGGTTCTTCAAGGCAACGGGCAGCATGGTCTCCATGCCGCGATAGAACTGCCCCTCAGCAATCAGCTCCTGCCCCCGGAACATGTTGTTCACGATGGCGTACGGGGCACCCAGCACGTTCTCCAGAATCTGGGACAGCGCAGAGGCATCGGCCTTGTCACCCTTCTGGTCGCGGTAGATCAGGTCGGTCCAGCCCACACGGTCTGCGATGCCAAGGTTGGTGATGTAGTTGACCGGGCCTTTGAAGAAGAACTCCCCAAGGTAGCGGCGCATCACATCATCGAACTGATCCTCATCGTCATCCGCAAACGCGTTGTAGGCAGCCTCAGCCACCCAGTACAGCGGGATGCCTTTCACACCAGCGAAGATCGCGGCCATACCGTAAATGCCCGCCAACTGACGACGGGCGGCAGAGGCCAGCTCACGTTGTTCATCTGTGGCATCAGGAGGCACCGGTAGCGAGCGGCGGATCGTATCGAACAACATGTAATACATGGTGAACGCGAACCGCTTGAACACCGTGAGCACCTTACCCAGACCCTGCTGGGTGATGCTGGGGGCCGACTCCGTGTGGCCTGCACCGTGCGTGAACTCCACCATGCGCACAGCCTTGTCGATAGCCTGCTGCACTGCAGCATCCCCCGTGATACCCCGCGCTCTCAGCTTGGCCATCTCCAGATCGTAGGCAGCCACAGCCGTGACCTCACGGTTCATCCGTTCGGCGTGGTGGAAGAGGAACGAGGAGTACAGGGCGGTCTTCTCCGCCATGGACTTGAGGCTGCCCTTCTCAGCGTTGGGCATGTTGGATGCCTCAAGCGCATCACGGGCGGTCGAGGTTTGCAGGAAACCAAGATCCTTAAGACGCTTGACCAATGCCTCATACTGCGGTGCCCTGCCGGAATTGACAAGGTTCTCCACCGACATCATGGCCCGCTCTTGCACTGTCTCACCGTTGATGTCAGTGATGTCGCGGCTGAACCCGGAACCAGAGTACAGACGTGTTGCGGCCAGCAGCGCCTTGGCAGCAGCCGTGTAGCCATACGTACCACCCAGTTGAGGCAGCACCACCATGGGGGTCTGCAACAAGTTGACCGCAGCCGACGAGATGTTACCCGCTAGGTTGTAGTAGAACGCGCCGCCGCTGGCCCACCGTGCCCAAGCCTCAACGGTTGGCTTCATGGCAAACTGATAGCGCGACTCAAACTCACGGACAAGTTCTGAGGCACGCACGGCATCTTCACCGCGCAGCTCCTGCGTCTTCTGGCTCATGTTGTCCAGAAGTTTTTGCAGCCTGTCGGAGTAACGCATGCGCGAGAGCTGGCCAACTAAGTTGTTGGTGACGTTGCGGAATGCCGTGGCGGCGTTTTCTTGGTAGCCCAAGGTGCCCTTACGCGCCGTGAACGACTTCAGGACGCTGGTCTCCGGCATGGTGCTGACGATAAGCTCCAAGAACTTATCAATCGCAGAGTCCTCAACACCGCCTTCTTTCATGATGTTGATGATCTGACCAGCGATAGTGCCGCTGGGGGCGCGACGGGCAATGGTGCTCTCGGCCTTCATGTACTCATCAAAGTCCGTATTGCCTTCCTTCTCAAGGCGAGCACGGGCGGCGGTACGCTCAATCTGGCTGTTGAACAGCTCACGGGCAATCTCACCGTCTTTGTTCTTGTACTCCAGCCAGAAGGTACCCTGCCGGTACAAAGGCGCATAGTGATCCACGCCCTTGGAGATGATCATGCCAATCACCTTCTCGTAGGCACCCAGTGCAGCTTTACGCTCAGGGGTACCCTCAGCATGGGCTTCCACCAAGTTGGCGTACAGAGACGACTGCAGTTCCTTGAACAACTGCTTGTAAGAAGCAAACAGATCGCGGTACAGCTTCTTGCCCTTATCGGACAGAGAGTTGAAGTCCTTGCTGTACTGCTTATGCAGTGCCTCTTTCTCGGGCGCGCCCTTGTATTTACTGGCGGGGGCTTCCGGATTCACATCCTCGCGGGTGTGCTCATGAACCATCTTCGTCCACTTGGTGAACTCGGGGTCCATCGTGTATTCCTGCAGGCGCTTGTCCAGCGGCGTGAGCTTCTCGATCAGGTTCTCACGGTAGCCCGCCATCTCGTTGACGGTGTCAGCAAACGTGACTGCGTCACGCCCAACAATCCGCTCACCCACCTGCCCCAACGCAGACAGGTTCAGGAACCGCTGCGCCGCTTGCCGCAGGGTCAGCCCCGTACGCTCAAGGTTGGCCAAGAAGTTGGCGGCGCGCTCCGGGGTCATGCCCGCTTGGTTCTGCAACACACTGTCCATCCCGGACATGATGCGCTGGGCCATATTGGGGGTGGGGATGGCACCCGCATGCAGGGTATCACCTGCACGGGTATCCGGCGGGGCGCTCACGATGCTGTTGAGCAGCTTGTCAATCTGGTCTAACGTAGGCTCAGTGCGATCAGGCAGGCGCAGCACGCGACGTACAATTCGCATGATTTTGTCCCACAGGGACATCGTGGGCACGTCCGAGCGCTTCTCCTTCAACTGGGTGCGCAGGTCCTCGTTGCTCCAAATCTCTGCTGCAAACTCCTGCAGGTTCTTCGCGCCATACGCACCGTCGATGTCCGCTTTGACTTGATCAAAGATCTTTTGGAGCTGCCGAGTTACAGGGTGCGACGGGTTATCAATGACGTGCGACAGCCCCGCGTGGGACGCTTCGTGCATCAGTTCGTAGTCCGTGGCCCCATCAGGTAGGTAGATGGTGTTGGACTTGGGGTCATACATGGCGCGCTCAGCACCGTACACGACCTTCACATCCTTGAGCAGCGGGGCCAGCGCCTCAGCGATCTTGGCCAGCCGGGGCTGGTTGATTGAATCAGCAAACAGACCGAGTGCCCGCGACAGGTTGCCCTGTTCAAGCGCTGCCTCAACCGCAGGGTGCAACGAGTTAGACAGGGAGGCAATCTCCGGGGATGCCAGCAAAGCGTCCAGATCGGAGTCGATGATGGGCATGAAGTCCTCAGCCACCTCACCCATATCCCGGATGGCACGCTCAGCCAGCTTGCGCGCCTCTTTGCGCGTGCGGACCTTGGCCTTGATGCCGTAGTTCTTAAGCTCTTGCTCAGTGGTCAGCTCACTGGTCTGCGCTTCAACATCTTCTTTGAGCGCGGCCTTGGTGGCCTGCTGCTTCTCCAGCTTCTTGCGGTACTTGGCGGACTTCTGGTCCTCCTTGGTGTACTGCGCGATCCACTGGTCCAGATAGGCGACCTTCTCCGGTGCCAGATTGGCACGTGCCCATGCCTCAGCGTTCTTGGCGTGCACACCACCTTGGCCCCGGAACATCTCCGCTTCGCGCTCCGTAGCGAACATCGGCTCCGCGCCTTCGGCGGTCTTCTCAAACGCCTTCATCTTGGCGTTACGGTACGCGGTGGGCTGCAGCACCAGATCGTTGGCGATGGTGCGCAGTGCCGTGTCGGTATCCAAGCGCCCGAAATAAGCACGGGCGTCCCGCTCCTGCGGAGTCAGCTTCTGGCTGTCCAGCGCCTTGACCTTGGTGACATCAGCCGCCGTCGTTGCCGGGGCGGCCTTTTTGGCGCGGGGCTTGCGGACTTTGGGTTCTTCAACAACCGGCTCAGTTACTGCACCGGGCTGCTCTGCTTCTCTTGCAACAGGCTGTCCAACATCCGCTGCAGCAGGAACCACTCCATCTGGTTCAGGTGCTCCAACTCCTGCGGGGGCGGCTCCACCAACGGGCTCGCCAGCCACGCCAACGCCTGCTCCACTTGGCTGTTCGATAGGTCCTGCAGCACTGGGGGCTCCTTTCAGTTCCGCACGGGCGGCTTCCACTTGCGCGGGGTCGAGCTGAGAGATCAGGTTGTCGTACGCTGCCTCATTGATCTTGCCCATGAACGCCGGGTCTTCCAGCGTCTTAACAAGCGCGCTCACGCCTTCGGGTGTGTTCAGATCAAGCGCTGCCACAGCGCGGCCAACTTTAGACCTCGGGTTCAGGCCGAGCGTCTTCGTGATGTTTTCACGCACCACAGGTTCAGCAGGCTCAGTAATGGGCTCAGTGGGTTGAATCTGCTCCAGTGCACCGGGGGTAATGGTGGGCACATCGGTGGAGGTCTCGGGCGGCTGAACCGCCGCTTCCGGAGCCGGGAGTGCAGGATAAGTCTCTGGAGCCGGAAGCGCTGGCATTTCTGCTGCGGTCTCAGCAGTTTCGGGAGTAGCAGGGGCAGCCTCTGCCGCTCGACGGGCCGCTTCCTCAGCGGCAAATTCACGCTTCTCTGTACGGTAGCGAGATACACCAGCAGGGGCACCAAACAGGCCACCACCCACAGCGCCCTTGACGAACGCCTCTTTGTAGTTCTGGATGTTCTCAGGAGACAGCAGGTCTTCAGTGCTACCCGCCAGCTTCTGGGCGTATACGCCAATCGCTTCTTGAGCGGCTTCAGTCAGACCCTCAGTGCCAGCGACCTTGGCGGCTTCCATGCCAATCGTCTTCCACGCAACGGGGGCGGCACCGGACTTCTTGGCCAGCTCTTCAATGAGCTTCATCTTGCCGTAGCCACCCAGCGTGTTCAGCACCTTGGCGGGCAGAATCGAATCCAGCGATGCACTCAGGCCACCCGTCAGGGCAGCGATGCCCGCTTCAAGTTTGCCGGTCTCTTGATAGATGCCCTCAAAGATCTCCGGCGTGTTCTGCGCGTAGGAGCCAAGGAACACACCGCCATACATACCACGGCGTGCGCCAACTTCAGCGGCTTTCTCCACACCAGCCAGAGCAGCGCGAGAGGCAGGGCCAGCGGCTTGAGCCGCACGCAGTGCAGCTTGACCAGCCAGACGGCCACCCGCTACAGCACCACCAACACCGGGGATGATGGACGTGCCAATCGTGGGCAGCAGTTCGCCCGCTGTCTCAGCCGCATACTCCAGAGCTTCAAACGGGCTGGAGACCTCAGTGTAGGATTTGAAGCGTGTGGGGTACTTCTTCTCAAGCTCCGCACGGGTGGCAGCAGCCTCATTCATCTGGCGGCGGCCGTAGTCCTCAAAGCCCAGAGCGCTCCCCACCATGCCGGGAATCACATCCCCAGCGGCGATACCCAATTCACCCAGCCCGCGCATGAAACCGCGCTTGGCAATCGTGCCAAGGCTGGCCTCCGGTTTGGGGAGTCGGAAGTCGTATTTGGCCGCGAGCCGCCCAACCAGATCGTCGTACTGCTCAGACGTGAGGTTATCGGGGAACTCAACAGGCCCCAACTTCGGCAGGTTGACGATCATGGGTTACTCCGCGCTCAGGAGATCATAGACGCTTCGGGCTTGGAGGTTACCCTCAGATTGCTCTCGGGCACCTTGGGTGGCTTCGCTGATGTAAGCACGACGCTGCTGGTTGTACAGGTACTTGGCCTTTTCAGGGCCGTGCTGCTCCGTAAGCTGCTTCATGAGGTCACGAGCACTGCGGGAGTTATCAAAGTCCAGACCAGCCTTGCGACCCACTTCCATGACCGATGCCTGAGCGCGCAGCCCAGCAGCGGCAGCGGACAGACCACGAGTTTTCTCAGCAGCTTCTTTACGTGCAAGATCTTTTTGTTGCAGACCCAGCATGCCCTGTTTGTAGCCGCCCTCCAACGCGAGTTCCTGACGACGCAGTTCCAGTTGGGCTTGGTTTTGCAGGAGCATACGCTCTTGAGCAGCGGCAGCCAGTGCCTCTTTGCGGTTGCCCGCGCGCTGCGCGATTTGGAACTGCTTGAGGTTCATGCGCAGTTTGAGGTCGTTCTCATCCATCTCGCGGGCCAGCTTGGCGCTTTCAGCCAGCGAAGCGGTCAGAGTGGGCGAAGCCTCAGACGCACTACCAAGGAAACGCGCCCCGGGTTTAGCAGCCGATGCGGCCCACTTGAAACCAAACTCAGCCAGCGCGCGGCCAATCGATTCTTCTTTCACCTTCTTGGAGCCGCCAGTGGATTTCTCCACCATGTCCAACATGGACTTCATGTCAGCAGCGCTCTCAGCTTCAAACGACTTTTTGTAGTCCTCAAACATGCTCTTGATGGAGCGCTCCGAAGCGCCAGAGCGCTTGGCGATTTCAGCCAGTGCGGCACTGATGCCGCTGTCCCCACCACCTTCTTTCTTAGCGGGGGCGGCAGGAGCGGCGGGGGCGGCAGGAGCGGCGTAATCTGCACGACGCGTAGCGGTTGCCCGGTCGTAGGGACCCACATCAGGAATTGCAGCGGCAGCAGGGCGATCCACTGCATAAGTAGACGGGATCAAAGCCTCACTGATGCCCGACCAGAATTTGCTCTCGCCATATTCTTTCCCACGAGGACGCACAATCATGGGCGTGCCAACATACGGCTTCTTGGCGGCTTCAATTTCTTCTTGGGTGGGTTCTCCACCACCAGCCAACGCCACAATGCCACCACCAGCAGCCGTGATGATGTTGTCCTGCGTGTCTTCCGGCAGCATGTTGAACGCACCGCCCAGACCAGCACGCATGGAGATGCGCTGAGCAAGCTCGCCATCAATCATTTCAAGACGCTGCTGGTCCCGGCTATTGAGCGCCGCCATGCGCGCTTGCTGGAGCTGAGCGTCACTCAGTCTGGAGATGATGTCATCAACGTTGTACTGGCTCGTGACATCGCCGCCCTCGGCGTAGCCATCAACTTCACCACCCTCGCTGAACATCTTGCCCGCAGCGGATAGGCCGAGCAGGCCGGTGCCCAGACCAGCGATCTGACCCGTGAGGCTACCCGGTGCCTGATACACCTGCGCTGTGCTCTGCTGACCCAGCGGCAGACCCCGAATCATGTCGGACATGAAGCCCAACTGCTTGTACGGGTAGTTCTGCTCGTTCAGGAAGTCCTGATACGCCTGAGTCAGACCTTGCTGACGCAGCGCTTGTTGTTGGCCACCCAGTTGGCTCTGCAGACCAATGATATCCTTTTGTTGGCCAAACTCCTGACCTCCCAGTGCACCCAATTGACCAGCACCCTGCAGCGCGGTCTGAAAGCCCTGCATGCCAAGGCCAGCCCCGAACTGACGGGACTGCTCACGAAGCTGCTGCTCACGGGCAAAGTTCTGCTGCGCCTGATCAAAGGCGGTTTGGTACCCACGGGCGCGGATGTCACCCAACTGGGTCCCCAGATTGCGTTGACGCTCTGCTTCAACAATAGCCTGACGGGAGCCACCAAACGCACCGGCACGGGTAGCCTGTGCTTGGTCAACCATGCGCTGCATCTCAGAAGACCGCTGAGCCTCCCGCAGTTGTGGCTCCATCGCCATTTCAACAAACGGATTCATGTACTGAGCTGCGCGCCCAGAAGTGAATTGGCCCATCTGGAACGGGCGGTACTGGGTACCCAGTGCGCCAAGCGAAGCGGCACCAGCCAGTTGACCACCAAACTGCCCCATCATGGACGGTTGCATACCAGCAGTGGTCTGCATGGCTTGCTCTTGCAGCGGGGAGAACCCGGCAATACGCGGAGCGTTGTACTGTTGATATGGAGTAGCAGTTACGGCCTTGGCCTTTGCCAGCGTCTCTTGTGCATACGGTTTGGCCCAATCAGGCAGTTCCGTAATTTGAGTCTGCGTAGAGGGCTGAGAAGAGCCACCGCCGTCATAAACCCGGCGCGTGCTGGTGAGGCGACCACCTTCACCGTAGCCATCAAATTTGCTTGGAATGATCATCGGGCCACCTCAAAGAATTTCTGGTACATCACGCTCTGTACCTCATAACCATATTTGTGTGCAGTTGAGCGCCATCCGGGGCGGCCAACGAATTCGATGCCAGCACAGCCAGCGTCTTTAGCAAACCGTGACGCCACATCCTGCATCACATCTTCAACCTGACTCAGCGTCCCCGGCTCCATCGCGCAGTACTGCACGGTGAGCATCTTGCAGCGGGGGTACTGTTTGATCTCCGTGATCACGTGCCCATAAATAACCTGAGCATCGTGCGCCACCCACAACTGCATCTGACCAGACAACACCATCTGGATGATGTCATCCGCCGTAACTCGACCCCGCGCCCATGCAACAGAGGTCTGCAAATACGGAAGCAGCGCCGGGATCAGCGCTGTTACTCCTCCGTGCGGGACCAGAGAGATGTTCATGCCGGGAGATATTTATCAGCCCGCGAGTTCTTGGCGACGTTACCTTTGCCAGTAGTCTGCCCGCGAACCTTCTGCACACGGTCCATCATGGCGTACAGCTTGCGCGCACCTGCTTCGGTCGAGCCGTTGCCCAACTCAGAGACGATACGCGCAGGCACCACGAACTCGCCATCCGCCAGACGGGCGGGCTGCTTTTGCCCAATCACCGCAGGGATGGAATCCGACACGCCATCACCGGGACCACGCAGCAGACGGCCACCGTCAGAGTAATCACCCAGATGCGAGAGACCACCCCCTGCGTACATTTGCCCGCCGTTGGCCATCATCATCTCAGCCTCGTTGCGCATCGACATGTTCTCGACCGGGCCGCCGTCAGCCATCATGGGCATCGGGGTGGCAGTAGTGGGCCGCTGCGCGATGGTATACGTCGGGTTGAAGTACTGCTGTTGACGCCCAAAGTCCTGATCCATCTGCCCATACACAGGCACATCAGGCTGCGGAGTCGGAGAGACCGCGTTGGCGTTGAACTGCAGCGGGACCTGCGGTGCAGAAGGGGTTGCGGTGGGCGGCTTTGCGGGGTCACCGCCAAACAACAACGGTGCGGCAGCAGCACCGCCGTATTGCGCCAGACCTTTTAGGCCGCCAATGTTCTGCATGAAGGCATTACGACCAGCTTCAGTGGTCAGACCTTTAAAACCTGAGCCAATCTGATCAAACCCAGACATGGCGTTCATGCCCGCCGTGGGGTCTCCTGCTCCAGCGGCTAGTTGAGCACCTTCTGGAACCGTCGTCGCTGCTGCGCCCGTCAAACCACTCATTAAGCCTGCGCCACCATAAGCGCCAAGGCCAGCCATCAAGCCCTTCTTCAAACTGCCAGTGGCAGCCCCAGTCACGCCACCAGTAATTAGACCGGCCATCATTGGAGACAACGCACCACCAGAAAAAGCAGTAAGCCCTATACCCGCAACCATCGGCAGAATTCTGGAGAGGAACCCAGCTTCAGCAAGCCCCGTGTCGGGGTTGATGGTCAGCGATCCACCGTGTGCCTTGGCAAGCGCTTGAAGGCTCTTGATCTCATCCATGGACATATGGACGAGTTCTGTGTCGGGGCCACGGCCCTTGGAGGCAAGATGTTGTGCGGCAATTTGCAGGCTCATGAGCGCCTCGCGTGACAGGGGTTAATCAATAGTATCATGGGGGTGCTATCTGTTCAATTACTGCGTTAGGTCGTAAAAGGACAGAGAACCCACCACGTCTCCGGTCGTAGCACCGGAAACCGTCCGGACGGCAACCGTGTAAACGTCGCTCACCCCGGCAATGGACGCCCCCAACTGGAGGTCCCAGTTGTACCCGGTAGGATCGCTGGTCGGCCCCACCCCACCCGATCCGGAGGCCGTGACGTAATCGGTCTGGACAATCGTGCCCCCCGTCATGGCAGTGGCAGCTACGTCATAGTCCACATTTGAGTCCGAAGGCACCGTAGCCGCCCAAGTGGCCGCCGTCAGGGTGGGGTTCTTGACCAGCGCCACCTCATAGTTCTGGCTGGTGGTCGGCAACACCTGAACCCGGTTGGGTAGCACCACCGCTCCCGTACGCCCAGAGGCCAGCCGGATCGAGACCACCGGCAAGAAGGTCGTCCCGATGGTGCCAAGGATCGTGGTGCGCCGCGCCACGTGGTCGATGGATGTTTGCTCAAAGCCACCTTCTGAGACCACCGAGCAGCAGATGGCCTTCATGGAAGCTGCAACTGCTGATGTAGCCGTACTAATTTCGTAACGCACAGGCAGGATAGCCGTGGTCATGTATACGTTGGTGATCTCGTTGGCGTTGTTGAACGTGTGGCAGACGATGTACTCGCCGTTGATGATGAACCCGCAGCGCACGGAGCCAACACCCAGCCATTCAAAGTCCATCCACAGAATCTGCGCCTTGGACGGATCAAGGGTTAACCCTGATGCCCCGGTGCCATCGAGCTTGTCGCCGTTCCAGTTAGCCTGAGTGACAGTGCGCGCATCGGAAGGGGAGCCAGTGACAGAGGACCGTAGCACAAACGCATACGTGCCATCCACACGCTGAAAGAACACGCCGTTGCTGTCGTTGTAGTAGCCCGCTCGCTGGGTGAGGTTCAGGCTTTGATTGCCGTCCATCACGAACGTCATCAGCACCAGCAGGCCCTTACCCGGCTGGTAGGGGAAAGAGCGGTAGGACTGCCGCTTAACCGACCCCACGCCGCCCGCAGTGACCTCCATCTTGACCGCAGCCTCGTCTGAGAGGAATGTGGTGGTGCCCGTCCCGGTCGTTGCCACATCAAACTGGTTGTCCGCCGCGTAGCGGTTCTGGCTGTCAAACAGGGTGTAGGGCTGGCTGACCCGCAGCCGTCCAAAAGCATCTACGTTGGTGCCACCGATTGATACTGGGATTGTTTCCATAGAAGCCACCAATTGACCCAGAATGTTGTCGAGTCGGTTGAAGTACAGGCGCAGCACATCGGAGTACTGATCATGAAAGCGCGGCTCATATTGAGCTGGCGCTGTCGGCAGGCGTGGCGCAACAACCCGATTGAGTTCAAATTCGGACGTGACAATCAAGGTCATGCGTTATCTCCGCCCATCAGGACGAACATCGATAGACGGAACACCCAACTGCCAGTTCACACCCAAACCGTCAGAGCTGACCTTGAACGCCATCTGCCGCCCACGGATGCGGGTGTACACAATCTGAGTGAACTGCTGCACCGTGTAGTTACGCTGGCCTTGATAATTCTGCGCGCTGGTCACCGTCGGGGTATCCGCAGTGCTGTAGTTGGCACCGGGGTTCTGACGCGGACGCAACGTGAACGTGACCTGCGGGTTGTTGACGTATGAGCCATCGAACGTGATGTCCGGGATCATCCGCCACGCAAAGCCGTAGTTGTGCCCATCACCAATGTTGAAGTCGGCGGACTGGATATACGCACTGATCGGGCTGGGCGGGTTGGTGGTACCGTCGTCCACACCGCTTTCGTGATAGACCAACTGATTCAGGTAGTTTGCAGCCGACGGGAAGTCGCGCAGGGGCGTATCCAACCATGCGGAACGCGACAGATTGCCGTAGCTCCAGATGCGCTCAAGGTGGTTATAAATGACGTAGCGGTCAATCACCGTGGAGTTGGCCGAGCAGTAGAACCACCAAACCTCGTTGTAGCCTTCGTTGGTACCGGCAAAGAACTGATACTGCTGCTGAAGGTTGATGTCGCCAAAGATGTATTGGCGCAGCGGGCAATAGAGCGTCTCCACACGACCGGAGTACATGTAGAACTTATCCAGACCCATCCAGTACGTGATGTTGGATGCCGTAGCGGCTGCATTCGGTCCAGCAATAGACGTGTTTGAACCCAGAATCTGGAAGCCCCACACATACGGCGGGCCAAGGTACTGCATGGAGTACAGCGCCGCATCGGTCCACACCAAGATCTCCTGACGTGTTTGCTGATGCGCAACGATGCTGGAGCCGGTGGAGAGGCGATAGCTGCCCGCCTGATTGGTGGCGGCAGGGTTCCAGAGCGCGTAATTCTCCTGATCAGACCAGCGAATTAACAGCGGATCAAGTGTAACGGAGCCGTAGTCGTTGCAACCAAACGCAATCACAAAACGCGAAGCGTCTGATACCGTGACCGCATTACAAACGCTGGGGCAGCCAGAGTCCGTTTGGTAGATACCCGCGCTCGTGGGGGACAGCAAAGACGCTCGGTCGTAGATCAGCGGGTTGGCGTTAACCGCCCACAGATACAACGAACCCCCACGAGGGTTGATGATCAGGTCCTCACCAAAGTTGGTCTGGCTCCACAAACGCAACTGCACACCAATACCGCCGCCAACAGCGGACTGGCCCCAACCGGTAGCGCTACTGTATTGATTAACGGCGGTGCCGTCCGCGTGCGCAACAGCAGTACTGCCCACACCCCGAGTGCAACCAGTGAAAGTGGTTGGCGTGATGCCCGAGTATGTGATGTACTCACCCTCAATACCAATTGCGCCAGATGCAGCAAAGCCCGCCGTGGACACCACCGTGATGGTCGTAGCGCTTGAATTAAGCGTACCGTTCAACGTGGTTGTTGCAGCAATCAGAGTGGCACCACCCCAGCCACCCGCACCCCAACCAGTGAGCGTGGTGAAGATTTCTTCACCGATTGAAATCTGATATGAGAACGTTGCGGCACCGGTGGTTCCAGAAGATGTGGCTGGCGAACTCACCGTAATGCTGTACGTGTATGAATCGATGTAGGTGATCCGGAACTCTTTGTTCAGCGCGGAAGCCGGAATGCCGTTGATTGCGCCGCCTACACCGGAGATCGTGACGAAGTCGCCATTACGTGCACCGTAGCCCGGGTCGTTGACGATGACCGTGGTTGAGCCGTTGGTGGTCGTGAAGGCATTGGCTGCGATAACGTTTACGTCGCGCAGCGGTGTGATGTCATAAAAGTTACCACCAGAAGATTGCTGGATGTAATACTTCAGGTGCGTGCCCAAACCCATCAGGTTATAGCCCGCAAGGGTGACCCAGTTCCACAACGAACGGCAGGTGCCCCAAAACGACCCGGTGGCCGGAGCCAAAGAGGTGCCGTTGTTGTAGTAGGTACCAGTATCTCGGACCCAACCGCCGAGCTTCTCCGGGTAGCCCGAGCGAAAGCGCACCTTGTCCATCTCGAACCAAGTGCCTTCATTTGCCAGCGTCGTGGATTCTCTATTTACGCCGGGTTTGAGCTGGAGTTTTTGCAGCGGCATGTGTGCCCCTTAAGCGGTCATAACCTCATGCGCATGCTGGATGTGCGCGATCCGGTCGTTCAGGCCAATGGTACCGCCGTTGATCTTTTTTGTCATCCCGGTGTAGTCTTTAGCATCAGCCTCTTTATTAAGCTGACGCTTGTTCCAGTACCAGCCAGCCGTGAGCGCAGCGTATTTCGGCACCAGTACATAATCCGGCGAGTGGATGAAGTCCTCCCGCAGGGCGTCCGAGGCCAGCATGTAGTTGTCCTTACCGGTCAGTTGGATCAGCCCGCGCCCGTGGTACAGCCAGCCATCCCCGGTCTCTTCGGTACCGTTACCCATACGCCCACCGTAGACCTTGTTGGCAATCTTCTCGGGGTTGCGGGCGTACTGCTGGGCCACCTCCATGGTCGGGAATCGGCTCGGCCAAGTCTTCATCAGGGCTTCGGCGGAGTAGTTCAGGTTCTCCTCCAGCCGGGTGAAGTTCATGGATTCATGGGCACACTGCCCGATGAACGCGGCTTGCCGCTCAGGGGTGTTGATTTCGTAGCGATGAAAGACCTCTTGCAGCGGCTCGACCCAGTCGATGCTGATCTTGAGTTTGGCGAGGGTGACGGCGAGGCTCATCATTTGATTGCAGGTGCTTTAGAGAGAAGGTCAGTTTTAGCCTGAGAACCAGCGCTAGAACCAAAATAGTAAGCAATGATCCCGGTCCATGCAGTACCGAGGCTGCCCAGCATCATGAGGATAGCGGGGTTGTTGGAGTCCACCTTACCCAGCAGCATCATGATCAGGATGCCAAAAAAGCCAATGGTTACCAGTCCAGCCAGCACGGGCGGCACAACAGACCGGGTGGTAGCCTGCATCTCACGAGCCGACTTCCTGTCGTCCACCTCCAGCTTGGCAAAGTTCAGGCCCAATTCCTGAGCCTGCTTTTGGAGTTCAATCTCCGCCACCTTGACCTGCGCGATCTGCTCGGCGGTCAGCTTGTTGTCCTTGATCAGGTCCCCGACCTTGTCCTCATCGACTCCGATGGCCTTGGAGACAACGGAGATTGCCATACCCGCCAGCGGGCCGCCCAGCGCAGTAGCGACAGTGGGCGCGATTTGTTTAAGCCATTCCATTACTGTTTGCTCCTTGAAAGCATGGTTGCTGCAATTTGTAAGAGGACGCGGTATTGATCCACATCCGGCGGCTCTTCCTTCCAGCCCACCGTAATCTGCCCCACGAACTTACCCTGCTCCGGCGGCACACTGATGCGGCACCCGTAGGTCACGCCCTTTTCGATATACCACAGGCCAATCTCAGATTGAGCGGTCTTGTACGGGCCGCACGGAACTTCGCTTGCCATGAGTGCCACGACATCCCTGTTATTGGCGACGTTGGCGGTGAATAACCCGACATCCAACCCCTCATGGGTCTTGTCCCGTCCTTCCTTGGTGTACGCCCGGTACAGCACGCGGTTACCAAACATGGGGTTGACCTTGAAGATGGCCACCACTTGCGCGTCGGTGTTTTTAAAGAGGTGCGCGGCGGCATCCTCCACCCGGTCTTCCGCAATGCTGGGGAGCTTCTTTTGCTCCTTGTAGGCCCCGATCAGGAAGGCTTGGTTTTGCCAGATGAAGTAGCCCACGAACGCAAAGACGGCCATCAGGATGATGGCAAACAATTTGAAGGGCGAGTCCACATAACTAAGGACCCTGTCCAGCACCGTCAGTTGCGTTTTCTCTTCGCTCATTCAAGCGCCTGTTTTAC
>JACCDO010319591.1_pt1 | contig 31488 bp, 26 predicted proteins | sample 7446101 | NCBI WGS metagenome assembly JACCDO01 (sample SAMN15323440, study PRJNA562643) | freshwater metagenome | isolation source: river surface water | place: USA:Blue River Watershed | collected 2017-08-16
TGAGCTTAAGTCAGTGAGGGCTCTTGATCCTGTTCATAAAAAACAAGTGCTGACCTATTTGAAGCTGACTGGATTCAAATTAGGGCTTCTCATTAATTTCAACGAAGCGCTGATCAAAAACGGAATTACTCTCATAGTAAATAATTTATAAGTTCTTCCGGAAATGGAATATCTCGCAAAGCAGGTAAGACGCAAAGAATTACAATTCCTTTGCGGCTCTGCGCCTTTGCGAGAGCATAAAAAAAAACAAAATCTAGAAAAAAAGATAGCCTGCATAGGCAGGCTTAGTGCCTTCACGTGAAAAAAAGGAATATCTCGCAAAGCAGGAAAGACGCAAAGAATTACAATCCCATTTGCGGCTTGGCGCCTTTGCGCGCAAAAAATAAAAATCTCGAAGAAGAAAAGTTCAAGCTTGCTTTTACACCCTAACTATCCGCCGCCGAATGCTCAGCGCCTTCTCGAGAAGCATTAATTTAATCCGTGATCCCGTCCAGTTCGCTGAGTTCGAGCCAAGACAATTCAAGTTCTTCCAATTCCCCATCAATGGCCTGAAGCCTGTTGGTCCATGTAAGCAGGAGGCTTACATCAGCAGTGCCAACCGTGATCTGCTCGGTGATTGTTGCCTTTTCGGCTTCCAATTTGGCAATGGTTTCGTTCAGCTGCTTGAACTCCTGCTTTTGCTTGTAACTCGCTTTGAGTTTAGGAGATGCTGCTCCCAGAATTTCAGGTTTTGCTAATTGCTCAGTTTTTGGTTCAACCTTGGGTTGGGTGCCAGTAGTGGTCTTCTGATCCTCATTTTCCGCTTCCCATTCTCTGAAATCCGTATAGTTTCCTGGGAAATCGCGAATCAGGCCTTCTCCTTCAAACACAAACAAGTGTTCGACCAAGCGATCCATAAAGTAGCGGTCGTGAGATACGATAATCAGGCAACCCGGGAAGGTATCCAAGAATTCCTCAAGGATATTCAAGGTCATCAAATCCAGGTCGTTTGTTGGTTCGTCGAGGATAAGGAAGTTTGGGTTTTTGATCAACACCAGGAGCAATTGCAAGCGTCGACGCTCGCCCCCGCTCATCTTTCCGATGGGAGTGAATTGCTGCTTGGGAGGGAATCCAAATTGGGTCAAAAATTGGCTCACCGTGATTGTTTGGCCCTTGTCTAGCACCACTACCTCGGCAATATCCTTCACCACATCGATTAGGCGCTTTTCTTCGTCGAAGCGATCCTCCTCCTGTCGGTAATAGCCAAAGGCAGTAGTTTGTCCAGCGGTAACCTTCCCTTGATCGGGATCAAGAAGACCCGTAATCATTTTAAGGAAGGTCGTCTTTCCTGCCCCGTTGGGTCCGATGATTCCGATACGGTCCTTCTTTTTGAAGATGTAAGAGAAGTCCTTGACCAGCGTTTTGTCGTCAAAGGACTTTGAGATTTTTTCAATTTCTAGGATTTTGTTTCCTAGGCGCTGGGTAGAAACCGTCAACTCGATGTCGCGCTCTTCCCGCTTGGTAAAGGCCTTCTCTTTTGTTTCTTCAAAAGCATCCACGCGGTACTTGGCTTTGGTACCTCGAGCTTTGGGCTGACGTCTGATCCAGTCCAGCTCCTTTTTGTAGAGACTTTTGGCTTTCTCGATCTCGATGTCCTCAATCTGCATGCGTTCCGCCTTTTTGTCGAGAAAATAGCCGTAGTTGCCTTGATAGCGGTGGATCTTCCCTTGGTCTAGTTCCAAGATCTCGTTGGTTACCTTTTCGAGGAAATAGCGGTCGTGGGTGACCATGAATAGGGCAAGATTGGCCTTGGAAAGGTAGTCTTCTAGCCACTCAATCGTCTCCAAATCCAGGTGGTTGGTAGGTTCATCCAAAAGCAAAAGGTCGGGCTTCTCCAAGATCGCTTTGGCGAGGGCTACTCGCTTGCGCTGTCCTCCGGAAAGGTTGCCTACGGATAATTCGGTATCGTGAAGTCCGAGTTTGCCCAGCACCTCTTTGACCTGGTATTCAAAGTCCCAGGCCTGGAGGGCATCCATTTTTTCAAACAATTTGGACATTTGATCCGAGTTGTCCACGCCGCGCTCTGCATCGAGCATGGCCTTGTGGTAGGCTTCAATGACTTGGAGAATTTCGGAATTACTTTGGTCGAAGATGGTTTGGTAGATGCTCAGGTTGCTTTCGAACACCGGATTTTGGTGCACGTATGCGATTTTGACCGATTGGTTAAGGGCTACTTGACCTGTATCGGCGATTTCTTGTCCCATGATGATCTTCATCAAGGTAGACTTCCCAGCCCCATTGATTCCCACGAGGGCAATTTTTTGGCCTTGGGCAATGCCGAAGGAGATGTTGGAAAAAAGTTTGCGCTCGCCAAAGGCCTTGCTGAGATTTTCTACTGAAAGGTAATTCATGGCGCAAAAGTACGGGAAAAAAGGGGCTTAGGGAAATAGAGTGGAAATACTATAGAAATAGAATGGAAATAGGGTTGAAATAGGGTTGAAATAAACCGAGCCTGAGGCTCGGTGAAATAATTGTTTCGATTCCTATTACATTTAAAGAAAATACAGTGGAAATACACCGAGCACGCCTGCCTACAGTAGGTAGGCCGTGGCGGGTATTCCAACCTATTTCACGAAGCGTAGCGGAGTCTTTTTCTACCCTATTTCTATCGTATTTCCATTTAATAAAGCATGAAAACCATCCACGACATCCTCAAATTAGGGGATCCTAGACTCTACGAGGTGTGTACTCCTGTGCTTCGGGAGGAACTACCAGAAGTGCCTGTATGGATCCAGCAGCTCCACGAGGCCATGGAAGATGTACGTCGGGTGTATGGCTTTGGAAGAGGAATAGCGGCGCCTCAGCTCGGCATCATGAAGCGCCTATTCTACCTACAACTCGACCGCCCATATATAGTGATCAACCCCGAGTTGAAGGGAGTAAGCGAAGAGGAGTTTGAGCTGTGGGATGACTGCATGAGCTTCCCCAACCTACTTGTCCGGGTCAAGCGCCACCAGTCCCTTAGCCTCCACTACTTGGACGAGCAGTGGCAGCCACAAGTGTGGAAGGTAGAAGGAGCCATTTCCGAACTCATCCAACACGAGTACGATCACCTCGATGGGGTGCTTTGCACGATGCGCGCTGTGGATGAGAAATCGTTTAAGTGGAAAGAGTGAGGGGAGAGGCAAGAGCCGAGAAGCAAGAGATTAGACTTTAGTATCAAGTAGCAAGAGGCTTCGAGAAGCAAGAGGCGAGATACCCGCCGCGGCGGGCAGGGAAACGAGACTAGATGGTGCTGGGCAAAAAAGCCTGCTTCTCACCAAAGACTAGTTGTCCCACTTCGAAATTCTTCATTCCGCATTCGGTGTTCGACATTAGTTTTCAATCCGTATTTCGTAGCTCGTACTTCCAATTTCCATCCTTCCCCTATATTTACCCCATGATCTTTCCTAGCCTTTCCGATATCGCTGCGGCACATGCACGCATCCAGCCATTTATCCACCGTACGCCTATCCTAACCTCGGAAGCCATCGATGCGATCGCAGGATGCAGCATTTACTTTAAGTGTGAAAACTTTCAAAAAGTAGGCGCCTTCAAAGCTCGAGGCGCAGCCAATGCGGTCATGAAACTAACCGACGCACAGCGGGCCAAAGGCGTGGCAACGCATAGTTCGGGCAACCATGCCGCTGCACTTGCACGGGCCGCGACGGTAGCAGGAATCCCTTCCTACATCGTCATGCCCTCTAATGCCCCCGAAATCAAAAAGAAAGCGGTCAAAGGCTATGGCGGAGAAATCATCGAATGCGAACCCAACCTCAAAGCCCGTGAAACCAGTTTGGAGGCGGTAGTAGCTCGTACCGGAGCGGCATTTATTCCTCCTTACGATCACCTAGACGTCATCGAAGGGCAGGCTACCTGCGCGTTAGAGTTCATTGAAGACCAATCGGATCTGGATATTCTGATGGCGCCTGTTGGCGGAGGAGGACTTTTGGGAGGCACAGCACTGGCAGCTCATTATCTGAATCCAAACCTAGAGATCATCGCCGGAGAACCTGCAGGCGCAGACGATGCCTATCGCTCCTTTCATGCAGGCTACATCATCCCTCAAACGGGCCCAACTACCATTGCTGATGGCTTGCTGACTTCATTGGGAACACTCAACTTTGCCTTAATTCAATCCCATGTTCGCGACATCTTACTCGCCACTGATCCACAAATCATCGAGGCCATGCGCCTGGTATACGAGCGCATGAAAATCATCATCGAGCCCTCCTGCGCAGTCCCCTTGGCTGCCTTACTGGCCAAAAAGGAGCGCTTTTCTGGGAAAAAAGTCGGAATCATCCTCTCCGGAGGAAATGTGGATTTAGGGAAACTGCCTTTTTGAACGCCAAAAAAATAAGGCATAAAAAAACCCGAATCTGTAGGGATTCGGGTTTTTTGTTTATTACTTCTTTACTTCTTCTTGCTCTCCGCTACCGCATGGTGTGCAGCGCGGGCGGCAAAGGCCATGTAAGTCAAGGAAGGGTTTTGGGTAGAAGTAGAGGTCATCGATGATCCATCAGTCACATACACATTTGGTACGGCGTGCAACTGGTGGTTGGCATTCAACATGGAGGTTTTTGGATCCTTACCCATGCGCACCCCGCCCATCTCGTGGATATCCAAGCCTGGAGCCTGCTTGCTGTCGGATGTCTGGATGTTAGTAAAGCCCGCCTTCGTAAACATCTCCGTCATCTGCTCGAGATAGTCTTTCACCATTTTCTCGTCGTTGTCGTCGTAGTCTATGGAAACTTTAAGCTGAGGCATGCCCCATTCGTCTTTTAAATTGGGATCAAGGGTCACATAATTGCTTTCCTTCGGCAAGGTCTCGCCCATCATGTGGGAACCTACATGCCAAGGCCCATACTTCGCTGGATTGAGCAAATTGTTTTTCAAGTCCATTCCTATTCCATCCGTATTGGGTCCTACCCCACGGCCGGCTGAGAAGCCCGCCGCATAGCCCCGAAGGAAGTCGGTCTCTTGTTTGTACACATTACGGAAGCGTGGAAAATACCCACTGGTAGGTCTTCCTCCCGAGGTGGTGTACTCGGCATGTCCTTCGTATTCCCCGGATACGCGAGCCCGGTAGTTGTGGAAGGCTACATACTTGCCCAATACCCCACTGTCATTCCCCAATCCATTCGGGAAACGGCTGGAGGTGGAGTTCAACAAAATCGCATTCGTATTCAGTGCTGCGGCATTGATAAAGAGCACATCCGCGTAAAATTCTTCCACTTCCTTGGTCAAGCGGTCTATGATGCGGACACCAGTGGCCTTGCCTTTGGCTTCGTCATAGATCACAGAATGCACCACCGCATCCGGGCGGATAGTCAAGTTACCCGTCTTGAGCGCCCAAGGTATCGTGGAAGAGTTGGAACTGAAGTAGCCTCCAAACGGACAGCCTCGCTGACATAGGTTGCGGTTTTGGCAGGAACCTCGGCCTTGTGCGGCAAAAGCTTCCGCACTGCCATGGATGTGCGCACAGCGCGCCGAAATCACATGACGCGCTCCCCCATACTCCTTCTTCATCTTCTCTGCAAAGTACTTCTCCACCACATTGAGCTCGTAACCAGGAAGAAATTCTCCATCCGGCAGATGAGCGATGCCATCCTTAAACCCAGCTACGCCGGCAAATTTTTCGACATGGCTGTACCATTTTTCGATGTCCTTGTAGCGAATCGGCCAATCCACAGCAAAGCCATCTCGTGCAGGACCTTCAAAGTCAAAGTCAGACCAGCGCTGTACCTGTCGAGCCCACAGTAAGGACTTGCCTCCCACCTGGTAACCTCGAATCCAATCAAAGGGCTTTTCTTGCACGTAAGGATGCTCCGCGTCCTTCACAAAGAAGTGCATGGCATCTTCTCGAAACGCATAACATTTGCTGATGACGGGGTTTTCCTCCTTGATCTTTTCGGTAAGCTGCCCCCGATGGGGAAACTCATGCGGAAGCATGTTGGTGGTCGGGTAGTCCTTGAGGTGTTTGACATCAGGACCACGCTCGATCATCAGGGTTTTTACCCCAAGGTCACAAAGTTCCTTCGCTGCCCAGGCACCACTGATGCCGGAGCCAACTACGATGGCCTGATAGGTACGCTCTTGCGTACTGCGTAAGTTGAGATTAGCCATTGACTCTTGTTTTTTGAATATCAGCAATTAGGACTGCCCCATTGTATTCACCAGGAATCAAGGAGTAGGGAATAATTTCAGTTTGGATGTATTCAGAAGCCATGTAGCCCTGTATGGTAAAGCGCTTGATGCTGCTCAAGAAATAGCCCACTTGGGCGAGAACCTTCCCTTCGGGGGTGTTTTCATCTCCCGTAACTGCGAACCCTTGAAGCAAAAAGGTTTCCTTTTCCTTGCTGCTTAAGTCCTCAAATTTCTTTCCAGCAGTTTTTTCTGCATACTCCGGGAATGCCTCTAATCCGGCTGTAAACTTTTCTTGGTTTTCTTTTGTAAAGCAATCGTTCACCATCACGAGGATAAAATCAGGTACGGCTAGGTCCAAGGCTCCCTTGATCTCTCCAGCCGGAATGATGCTGTCGGAAATAGATGCAATGAGTGCTTTTTGGGTAGCCGTGATTTTGAGGTTTTCGTAAGCGGCAAGGATGTCTTCCTTGCTAAAATCACAGGAGGGGATCAGTGCTAGCCCTCCAGAAATCAGGGCGATATGCCGTAACGCATGACGTCTGTTCATAGAATTAGGTTAAAATTTGGGTTGGGGTAATTCAGAAATTAAAGTAGTTATTTTTTTTCAAGTAAAGCTACCTGAAATCCAAAAAGGGTCAACTTATCGGGTAATGGTACCCAATTCCCCGAAGGTAGCGGCATTGCCATCGACGGTACGAATAGCCTTCAATCGGACATACCGAAGTTGCTGGGGCGCAAATCGGATGTGCTGCTCCACCGGGCTATTTTGAATATTGGCAAACTCCCCTCTAGCTAGTTCTTGCCAACTGCTGCCCTCCAGGCTTCCTTCCAAAATATAATCGGCAATGTATCCGCTCGGGTAGCGAGCCTGCATGGGCAGGTAGGTAATTCCTTTGAGGAGTGCCTCGGTTCCCAAGTCCAGCTCCAATATCCCGGCAGCCGAAGTCCAATAGGTATTGGGCAACTCATCAATGGCAGCCTGGGCTTTAGGGTCGCTGGAAAGTACTTTCCAGTTTCCTTTGACTAGGTCAAGTTCTCTTCGGCTGGCAGCCGAACTTTTCCCCGCCTTCGCATCCACTACAATCGCTTGTACCATGGTAGGCTGCTCCAGCAAAAAGGGTTTATCGTAGCGATTTTTCCCCGCTAGGGGTAAACTCCCATCTAAGGTGTAGTAGATTTCAAGTCCAGGGTCTGAGGTGGTGATCGATACAAGCCCCGCGGTGGAGCGGGTGATCTTTGGGGGGAAAACTAGGGCTGGAGCAGCATAGACTCCCAACTCCGCAATGAGCGGTTCTCCTTTTGCTTCCAGAAACTTGATCCGAACCTTCTGGGCCTGGGTATCCGGAACTCGTAAAATACGGGTATAACCAATAGTCGTGCCTTGCGCCAAAGGCAGCCACTTTCCCTCCACTTCTTTTTCCACCGAAAAAGCAGACACGCGCTGACCTAGATTGACGTATTCCTGAATTAAGATCCGATTGAAAGACCGTGGTTTTCCAAAATCGAGTTCAATAGTGGTACTCTTCTGGCCGGTTGCAGCTGACCAATAGCTATCATACTTCCCATCCAATACCTCGCTTGCCTCATAACCTGCTCCTCGGCTAGAACTTGCCGACACCTTGGCACCAGTAGCCAGGTTTACCGCAAAATCTTCCTTTACTTTTGCTGCCAATTCGAGAATCGCCTGCACATCCGAATCCGGAATCAGCCCTCGGGTATCGACGGAAAAGTTGATCAGCAAAGAGCTGTTCTGCCCAATGCTTTGATAGTAGATCTCGAGGAGTTCGGGCAGAGTTTTAACCTTATGGTCTTCGTAGGCATGGTAGTACCATCCTGGTCGGATGCTTACATCTGCCTCGGCAGGCACCCAATGGCTGCCATTTTCCTGACCCATGGCCCACTTGTCTGAATACTCGGGCATGCCGGCATAGACCGAATCCCGCATGAGATTGGACCAGGTCGTCGGATAGGCAAATCCATGCTCGTTACCCACCCAACGGACATCTGGACCTGCATCGGAAAATAGCATGGCCCCAGGCTGCAGCTTCCGCACCAAGGCATGCATGCTTGGCCAATCGTAGTAGCTCAACTTGTCCACCACCCGCTCTTCGTTGGCTCCTCCGTACCATCCGGTGCCTCCATTGGCACCGTCAAACCAAACCTCAAAGAGTTCGCCATAATTGGTGAGGAGTTCGGTCAATTGATTCCGCATATACGTGATGTATTCCGGCTTGCCATAGTCGGGGTGGTTGCGGTCCCAAGGGGAGTAATAGATCCCCACTTTCAGCCGGTATTCCCGACAGGCATCCACAAACTCTCGGATCAAGTCTCCTTTACCATTTCGCCAAGGGCTGTTTTTGACGGAGTGCTCCGTGTAGGCCGAGGGCCAAAGCACAAAGCCATCGTGATGTTTGGCCGTGATGATGAGGCCTTTCATTCCTGCTTCTTTGGCGACGCGGGCCCACTGTCGTGCATCCAGGGCGCTAGGGGCAAACTGAGATGGCTTCTCATCCCCAAAGCCCCACTCCCTATCGGAGAAGGTGTTCATGTTGAAATGCACAAAGCCATAGTATTGCAAGTCCTGCCAGGCGATTTGCCGCGCCTCCGGAATGGGGTAGACGGGGGTTGGAGGACTGCTTTGAGCCAAGGCAAACACCGGAAGAAAAAATAGAAGGAAAAAGGGTCTCATGGGTTTATTTTTTTGAAAACCTAGCCATTTTGCCCCACATCTAAAAACAAAATGCGATCGATCTTCCCATTTGGAAACCTTTGCTCCCAAATCCTACTTAGGTAAGTATCTTTTCCCCTATGTTCGCATTATGAAAACACGGCTTTCCTTTTTGCTTTTTCTAATTAGTATGAGCTTGCAGGCTCAGATCCAACTGAAAGTTAGCGATCAGCTCACTGGACTTCCCTTGGAAAATGTCCGTGTGAGTTCAGGCACCTCTATGCAAACAAGCGGTGCATCAGGCACGCTTACTTTTTCAGGAGAAAATCTACGTCTCGTCTTTTTATTGGAAGGGTATGAGCGATTGGAAAAAGTGTTCCCCAAGGGGGAGTTTTCGGTACAACTTGTTCCAAGCGTAATGAACCTTTCTGGGGTCACGGTCAGCGCATTTGACACGGAGCGTCCCCTACTGCAGCAAGCAGCTAGCGTGTCACGGGTGACAGAGCAAGACCTGATGCGCTTCAATGAGAGTTCGCCCGTATTGGCCTTCAATCAGAAAGCAGGCATCCGCATCGAGGAACGGGCTCCCGCAAGTTACCGCATCTCCATCCGAGGCAGCTCTTTACGTTCCCCTTTCGGTGTGCGTAATGTAAAAGTATATTGGAACGAGGTTCCCTTCACCGCTCCCGATGGCACTACCGCGCTCAACCTGCTGGACTTGAGTAACATCCGAACTGCTGAGGTCATCAAAGGCCCTTCTGGAAGTGTCTATGGTGCAGGAAATGGCGGCGCCATCTCCTTATTCAGCCAAGCTCAAGTGGATGAAAATCGAATTTCCTCGGAATACCTCCTAGGCGATTTTGGACTTTCGCGCTACCGCTTGGGTATTTCCCAACAACTGGGAGACGGTGGAATAGAAGCATCCTATGTTCGTCAAGAATCGGATGGCTACCGGGATCACTCGGGAGTCAAACGCCAAGTGGTGCAGATGAGTGGCTATTTTCCAGTTTCTGAAAAGCAGGAACTTCGTGCCCAGCTCTTGGTATCCGACCTACAGTACCAAATTCCGGGGGCACTGAACGCTGCACAGCTGGCAAGTAATCCCAAGCAGGCTCGACCCGGATCGGTAGGACAAAACAGTTCCATCGACCAACAAGCCCTCCTCCTTTCCCTAGGTCATACCTACCGGCATTCGGAAAAGCTTAGCAGCAGCACGACGGTATATCTGAATACGAATGCCTTTGAGAATCCCTTTATTCTGGACTACAAAAAGGAGTTGGGATTCGGCTACGGAACCCGCACCAAGATCAGCTACAACACACAGTTGGGCGGCAAATCCCTCCGCCTACTTGCGGGAGGAGAGTGGCAAAAAAGCATCACCCAAGCACAAAATTTTGGCAATCGGGCAGGCAAAGCGGATACCATCCGATTTGCAGACCAGTTGACCGCCTCCCAAGGTTTTCTTTTTCAGCAAGCCGAGTTGCAGTGGAACTCCAAACTCCTATTCACCTTGGGCTTGAGTGAAAACTTTTCCAGCTTTCAAATTGATCGTCAGGTGGATGCTGGAGGAGGAAAGAAAGGGCTTCAAACCCGTACTTTCGAGCCCATTTTGGTGCCTCGCCTAGCACTCAACTACCAGTTTAATCCAAGCATGTCCATCTATGGATCTATCAGCTCGGGCTTTTCCCCACCGACCATCGACGAAGTACGCACCAACGAGGGTAGTGTCAACCTGGACCTAGAGGCAGAGAAGGGTACCAATTACGAAGTTGGGTACCGATTGGGCAAGGAGCGATTCACCATGGAAGTGATTGCCTACTACTTCAAGCTTCAAGAGACCATCACCACATACGCAAATTCAAATGGGGTGGTACTCTTCCAAAATGCCGGCGCCACCGACCAAAAAGGCGTGGAGGCCAGCCTAGACTATGCCATCCTTCGAAATGGGAACGGCTTTGTTCGTGATTTCCTCCTGGGCACGGCCTACACAGGGCAGTTTTTTACCTTTGACAACTACCAAAAGCGGGGACAGGATTTCTCGGACAATGCCTTGACGGGCGTACCGGCACATAACGTAGTCAGCCGATTGGATCTGAGAACTCGGCCAGGCTTTTACCTTAATTTCACGCATCAGTTTACCGAAGAAATCCCCCTCGACGATGCGAATACCGTCTACCAAGACGCCTATTCCTTGGTGAATCTGCGGGTAGGCTGGTTAAAAAGCATGGGTGATTGGGAACTGGAGATTTTTGCAGGGGTAGACAACCTGCTGGATGCTACTTATTCTTTGGGCAATGATCTGAATGCTTTTGCAGGGAGATTTTACCAGCCTGCTCCTACGCGCAATGGGTATGGGGGAGTGAAGGTGGGGTGGAGATATTGAAAATTGTACAAAGTACTAGGTACCAAGTACGAAGTAGAAATACGAGGTACGAAATACGGATTGAAAAGTAATGTCGAACGCTGAACGCTGATTGGAGAATGAAGAAGTGGGGAACCATTTAACTTGCCAGAAACCAGCCTTTTGGAGCCAAAGTTTTAGTCTCCTTTCACTAAATACACTGTACAGGGTGATTTAGATACAGATATTTGCAGAGCCATTCTTTCCCCTTTGCTTCTTGGCGCCTTTGCGCGCTGATTTAATCTCGAAGATAGATAGTAGAAATACAGTGGAAATAGGATAGAAAAAGACTTCGTTAGGCTTCGTGAAATAGCTGGAGACCTAATCAAGAGTCTATTTCACCGAGCAAGGCTCGGTTTGTTTCTACTGTATTTCAACTCTATTTCCATAAATTACGCTTCCAAATGACACTTCCATGAAAAAACTGTCCCTACTTTTCTTCGCTTTTTTTATTGCATTTTCTGTCTTTTCCCAAGAGGAGGCTGCCGAATCGAAATGGGTGCCTCGGGAACCTAAAAAATTCGAGTCCACACATTCGGGCACATTCAATGGGCAGAAAATTAGCTACAAGGCCATAGTCGGAGAGACCTTTCTCAAGAATGCTGCAGGGGAAGTGACCGGAGCCCTTTGGTCCACCGCCTACCTTCGCGAGGGCGTCCTAGACCCTTCCAAGAGACCTGTACTCTTTATATTCAATGGAGGACCTGGATCTGCAAGCGTTTGGTTGCATGTGGGTTTCTTCGGCCCAAAAGTGGTAAAAACCGACTCGGGAGCAAGCAAAGACGATGGCGCCGCCCCCTTTCAGGTGGAAGAAAACAAGCAGGCTTTGCTTGACATCACAGATTTGGTATTTATCGATCCTATCGGAACTGGTTTTAGCCAGGTGGAAGGAAAAGGCAAAACATCAGACTTCTGGGGGCTTAACGAAGACGCTTCCTCGATTGCACAATTTATCCGTACCTGGGTGACGCAGCACGGGAGATGGCAAGCACCCAAGTTTATTGCGGGAGAAAGCTTTGGCACGACTCGCGCTGCCAAGGTAGCCGAATTCTTGGAAGAGGGCGGACAAAACATGGCCTTGAATGGACTCGTTTTGATTTCTCAAGCCTTGGACTATGCTGGTTCGTCCAGCTGGGCGGACAACCTCACCTCCTTTTTCACCTACCTCCCTTCCCAAGCGGCTACCGCTTGGTACCATGGCAAGGCAGGACAGGGAAAAACCTTAGCCGCCTTTACCCAAGAAGCAAGAGAATTTGCCTATGGGGACTATTTGAAGTCCCTGTTTATGGGGGAAAAGCAAACAGAAGCACAAAAAGAAGCGATCGCAGCCAAGTTGGCCTACTTTACAGGCTTGGATAAAGCCTATATTCTTCGTTCCGACAATCAGATCTTGATGCACCGCTTTAAGAAAGAATTGTTGCGTGCGGAGGGCAAGGCCATTGGCACCTTAGATGGACGCTATTTGGCTCGGGAAACTGACAAGTCCTCTGAAGGACCGGTGCTTGGAGATCCAGCGAGCTACATGACTGGATCTGCCTACACGGCAGTTTTCAACGACTACTTGATGCGGGACTTGAAGGTGATGATGGACCGACCCTACTTCACCTCCGCAAGCGGGATGGATGGAAGTTGGAACTGGAAACCCGTACCCGACGGGGCCTACTACGAGCCGAGCTACGTGAGTACGGCACGTGCACTCAGCGAGGTCATGCACCGAAATACGCAAATGCTGGTGATGGTTGCCAACGGCTACTACGACCTAATCACCCCCTTCTTTGATGCGGAGTTTACCTTTGCCCGCCACAATTTCCCACAGGACCGAGTAGCTATGACCTATTATGAGGCCGGACACATGATGTACAACCGACAGGAAGATTTTGATGCGCTGGCAAAAGATGTACGGAAGTTTTTGGAGGGGATAATCACTAAAAAATCAAATTAAGCAACATAAATTCTATCATGGGAACACCCAAATTCAATCCAGAAGCAGTTACGCAAATTATACGTGAACGCAGGTCCATGTTTCCTGCGCAGTTTAGAGAAAACGATCCGGTAGCCGATTCCATCATCGAGGAGATCCTTGAAAATGCCAATTGGGCACCTACCCACAAGCTCACCCAACCTTGGCGCTTTATTGTGTACACAGGGGGAGGATTGGAGACCTTTGGCAACTACCAGGCGGAAATGTATAAAATGCGCGCTGAGAAAAACGGCACCCCCTTTCTAGAGGGGACTTACCAAAAATTTAAAGAGAATCCCACCAAAGCTTCGCATGTCATCGCCCTATTGATGAAGCGTACCGAAGGTTCGGGTATTCCCGTAATGGAAGAAATCTCAGCTGTAGCCATGGCGGTGCAGAATATGTACTTAACAGCCTGTGCGCATGGACTTGCCTGCTACTGGGGCACCGGCGGACCTACCTTCTGGGCAGAGGCGCGGGAAGATTTTGGACTCGAAGGCGAGGACATGCTGATGGGCTTTTTCTATGTAGCCAAACCCGCTACCGATACTTGGCCAGCAGGAAAGCGCGAGCCGATCGGGGATAAGGTGAGTTGGGTAAGGGAGTAATCCTACTTTTAAATGCTTTACTAAAGTACCAAACATTGGGCCAGTTGAACTAGCCGGATTTTTGGCGTTCTTTTTTCATGGAAAAGATCATTTTCTGGTGTTAATTATGTAACTTATAAGTTACTATGAAAACCACACCCTGGGAAGAAATCAAAGACAAGGTCTACGGGGAAAAGGGTAGCCCTCGCCGCGATGCCCTTGAACGAGAAACAGCCCCTTTCAAAATCGGTCTTCTTCTAAAAAAAGCACGTGAAGAAAGACTCCTTACCCAAGAACAGTTGGCTCAACTTGTGGATAAAAAAAGAACCTACATTTCTAGAGTGGAAAATGACGGGGCCAACATGACCTTAAAAACGCTCTATGAAATTGTAGAAAAAGGTCTCGGAGGGAAAGTGCAGATTAAGATTGACTTGTAAACTTTACCAATCCGCTGGTCTTCTGGCCTGATACGCGGCCATCTGATCCAACAGATCCGCTGGGTCATCGGAGATGATCAGCATCTCTTCCTGCTCGGGATAGAGAAATCCCTCTTGCATCGCATGGTTGAGAAAGTCAATCAACTTATCGTAGTAGCCATGAACGTTGTACAAGGCCACGGGCTTTTGAATGTAATGCAACTGGTTGAGGGTCATCACCTCAAACAACTCTTCAAAGGTTCCAACCCCACCCGGCATGGCAATAAAGCCATCCCCCTTCTCCGCCATCAGCCACTTCCGATCCCGCATGGTCTCTACGATGATCAACTCTGTACAGCCTTTGTGCGCCACCTCAAGGTCCACCAACTTTTGAGGAATGATTCCGATTACCTCCTTCCCTGCGCCGAGCAACTCATCCGCAATCACTCCCATCAAGCCCACATGACCCGCACCATATACGAGGCTATGGTCGCGTAAAATCATTTCTTGAGCCAAGGATCGCACACCTGCTTCGTAGATGGAATGGTTGCCTTTCTTGGAACCACAATACACGGTTAGTCTTTTCATACCCGAAAAATAAAGATTTCGCCCGATCCCAAAGCAAGAATTTGAAAGAAGGTTTGCAGCGGCAAATTCCAGCCCCCATTTTTGGGGTTCTAGCCCCACACCATGAAAATCTGTTTCGCCACCAACAACGCCAAAAAAATCGAAGAGGTCGCTGCTGCCCTAAAAGGGCTCATCGAAATTGTTTCACTTCAGGAAATTGGTTGTACCGTAGAACTTCCCGAAACAGGCGACACCTTGGAGCACAATGCCTTTGAAAAAGCACGGTATGTGAACCAACATTTTGGGGTAAGCTGCTTTGCGGACGACACAGGGCTGGAAGTAGCCGCCCTAGACGGGGCTCCTGGAGTATATTCAGGAAGATTTGCAGGCGAGCCCCGCAGTGATGCCCGCAACTTAAGTTTGCTGCTGGAGAAAATGCAGGGCCAAACTAACCGATCCGCCCGATTCCGAACCGTCATCGCCTTAATTTTGGATGGAAAAGAGTACCAGTTTGAAGGAATAGCCGAAGGAGAAATCACCTCTTTGCCCAGCGGAGAAGGAGGATTTGGCTACGATCCCATCTTCCAGCCCCTTGGATTTGATTGCACCTTTGCGGCACTCAGCCTAGAAGAGAAAAACGAAATTTCCCATCGTGGAAAAGCCGTAAAGGCGCTCTTAAATTTTCTCCGCGCCGGAAAATTCTGAGATACGCGCAAAAATGACTTAATTTGCCCTTCATGACCAAGCCCTTCATCGTCGGAATCACCGGGGGATCTGCCTCTGGAAAAACCTTGTTTTTGGAACATTTACTAAGCAGCTTTTCCCCAGGGGAACTGTGTTTGATCTCCCAGGACAACTATTACAAGCCAAAGCACCTGCAGCCTGTGGACGAACAAGGCATTGCCAATTTTGACACCCCCCATAGCATCGACTTTGAGCAATATGCCCAAGACATCCGCATCATTCAGGGCGGAGGCACGGTCATTCGTGAGGAGTATACCTTCAATAACGCCAGCAAAAAACCAAAGATGCTCACCTTTGCTCCCGCACCCGTAGTGGTCGTGGAAGGGATTTTTGTACTCTACTATCCTGAACTAGCCGCTTTATTGGACCTGAAGATTTTTATTGATGCCAAGGATCACATCAAACTCAAGCGCCGCATTATCCGCGATAAGGTAGAGCGAGGCTATGACTTAGACGATGTGCTGTACCGCTACGAGAATCACGTGATGCCGACTTACGAAAAATACATCAAACCTTTCAAAAGCGAAGCAGATCTCATTATTCCAAACAACCTCAACTTTGACCGAGCTATGGATGTACTCCGTACCTACTTGCGGTCAAAATCTGTTCGATAAGGATAAAAAGCCAAGCGCTAGCGGGTGATTTTCAAATATTTTCTATATTTGCTCCCCATGAAAAATAGGAACTCATACTACAGCACCAGCAAGCAGCGATTTTCGTGGGTCTTGGTGTTGTTCTTTTGCCTATTTGTATCCAGCATCGAATACTTCCCTTCAGAAGGAAACCAGTCCCGAACAGAGCAGAACTCCGAGCAACCTGGACAGAGCTTCTTGGATGTTGCTGTAGATGCAGTCGTGCCTTTTGCACTAGAAGTAGCAAACACCGTTTTTTACCTGATTTCCCAGCTTTTTCGAGTTGACTTTTCTTTACACCTGCCTCAAATAGCGGCAGCGTCTTTTGTAAACTCCTTTACAGAAATCCTTTTCGAGCGGATAATTTCCCCTCAAGGTCCTTAAAAATCATTTCCCCTATTTTCAGAGAATCCTTCCCTCGTCCACAAAAGGAACGAGTCAATTATTTACTAGTTCAATTCCTTAAATTTTATCAAAATGCAAAACAAAGGTGCAATCGTGTTTTTGACGGTAATCATTACAGCGTTATGCTTGTATTATCTGTCATTCACGTTCATATCCAACAGCGTGCAAGAAAAGGCTACTGCCTATGCAACAGACGCCTCTGGCAACATTGACTTTGCCAAAAAAAGAGCTTACCTAGATTCGGTTTGGAGACAACCAGTTTACAACTTTCTAGGAGCCAGCTATACCTATCAGGAAGTAAAAGAAACCGAGCTTGGACTTGGACTTGACCTTCAAGGTGGAATGCATGTAACCTTAGAGGTTTCTCCAGTAGAAATCGTGAAAGGTATAGCAGGAAACCCTAAAAACGAGCTTTTTAATGCTTCCGTAGATCAAGCAAGAGAGACTGCTAAAACCTCAAATGCAAAATTTGTGGACTTATTCTATGCCTCATGGCAAAAAAATAACCCAGGCAAAGCATTGAGCTCCGTTTTTGCAACTGCAGCTAACCGTGGTAAAATCTCCTTGGAATCTACAGATGCTGAGATCCTTGAAATCATTGATACCGAAGTAGAAAACGCGATCGACCGTTCGTTCAATATCTTGAGAACTCGTATCGATCGTTTTGGTACTTCACAACCAAACATCCAGCGGATTGCTGGCTCTGGAAGAATCCAGATCGAACTTCCTGGTGCTGACAACCAGGAACGTGTGCGCAACTTGCTTCAAGGAGTTGCCAAATTACAGTTTTGGGAAGTTCTCGAACTAAATGAGTATGGCGGATCCATAGAACAACTCAATCAAGCATGGGTGGCCGACCAGAAAAATAAAATTGGAGACCTAGCTAAAACGGACTCGACAGCTACCGACTCTACCGCTACGAAAACCGATTCCTTGTCTGTAGAAGACTCTTTGCGAAATGTATTGGAAAAACAGTTGGAGCAAATTGATCCGATGAACAATGCCAATGCGAGTATATCACCACTAGTTGCCTTAAGAAAAGTAGACTACGGATTGATTTATGATGTTCGCGACACAGTCATTGTCAATCGTATTCTAAAGAATGAGCGCTACCAATCCTTCCTTCCGAAAGACCTACGGTTACTTTGGGGTGTAAAGCCAACCAAAGCTGAAGATGGTACAGAGATCCTGGAATTGTATGCAATCAAATTAAGAAAAGGCTCTGACCAAGCCCCTCTCGAAGGAGATGTCATCACAGATGCGCGTCAGACGCTGGACCAAACTTCTAAGCCTGCAGTATCCATGCAAATGAATGCCGATGGGGCTAGAAAATGGAGAAATCTTACCGCTGAAAACGTGGGTAGAAGAATTGCAGTAGTGCTCGATGACTACGTATATACTGCCCCAATGGTAAACGGAGAGATTCCAAATGGTCAATCTGAAATCTCTGGAAACTTTACTCTTTTGGAAGCTCAGGATTTGGCAAACATTTTGAAATCTGGTTCACTTCCTGCTCCTACGCAAATTGTAGAAGAAAGCATCATCGGCCCAACCTTGGGCAAAGAGGCACAAAGCCAAGGCATCATTTCCATGATCGCAGGTCTAGCCTTGGTGGTCTTGTTCATGGTTGCCTACTACGCCAAAGGCGGATTGGTAGCTGTCGCAGCTTTGGTATTTAACATCTTCTTCATTTTGGGTATACTGGCTCAATTGAGCACTGCCTTAACCTTACCAGGTATAGCAGGTATCGTATTGACAATGGGTATGTCTATTGATGCGAACGTTTTGATTTTCGAACGGATCAAGGATGAACTTAAAAATGGAGTCGGCTTGCTATCTGCAATTAACACCGGATATAACAAGGCATTTTCAGCGATTTTGGATGGTAACGTGACTACCTTCTTGACTGGTGCGATCTTGTTTGCCTTAGGCCAAGGTCCTGTCAAAGGGTTCGCAATCGTATTGATGATAGGTATTGCTTGTTCGTTCTTTACATCCGTATTCATTACCCGAGTGATTATCTCATGGATGACCAAAAAAGGCGATAAGAGCAGCATCTCTTTTTCTACACCATTTGCCAAAAACTCACTTTCTGCTTTAAATATCGATTTCATGAGCAAAAGAAAGCTGGCTTACATCGCATCTTCCTCCATCATTGTGATTGGATTGGGACTTGCAGTAGTCAATGGCTTGAAAATGGGAGTAGACTTTACTGGAGGACGTTCTTATGTTGTTTCCTTCAACCAACCGATGGTGCCATCTGATTTGAAAGTAGGCCTAGATGGAGAGTTTGATGGATCTGTAGAAGTGAAAACCTATGGTTCAAACAACGTCTTGAAAGTCACAACCTCCTACCTAATCAACGAGGATGACGATGCTTCCAACAAAGAGGTAGAAAGCAAAGTGAAGGAAGGCATCACTGCCGTAACAGGATTTACTTTTGTGGAAAACAGTAGTCAAGTTGGAGACAAGCAGTTTTCCATCACTGGATCTTCTAAGGTAGGTGCCACGGTAGCAAATGATATCAAATCCTCTTCCGTAGAGGCGATTGTATTGGCTTTACTTGCTATCTTCCTCTACATCTTGCTTCGATTCCGCAAGTGGCAGTTCTCCTTGGGAGCGATTGTTGCTTTGGCACACGATGCGCTATTTGTGATTGCAGCATTTTCAATTGCGGGCACTTTTGGTGCAAACTTCGAGATTGACCAAGTATTCATTGCGGCTATCTTGACGGTAATCGGTTACTCCATCAACGATACCGTAATTATCTATGACCGTATCCGTGAAAATGTCCAAAATAGAGGGTCACGCAAGCTGCTTAAAGTTTTCAACGATTCCATCAACGAAACTTTGAGCCGTACCTTGATCACTTCCTTTACCACCTTGATTGTGGTGATTGTGCTACTTTTCTTTGGAGGTGAAGTATTGAGAGGCTTCTCCTTTGCCCTATTCGTGGGTATTACGGTAGGTACCTTCTCTTCCATCTACATCGCTACTCCTATTGTAGTAGACTTGATGAAGAAGGAAATCGAAGAAGATGGTTCACAAAAGGAAACCAAAAAAGGCTAAGCATAGCTAATTTCTAAAAGAAGGGCGGGAAAATTTTCCGCCCTTTTTTTTTGTAGTCCTCGGGTTGCTTACCTTAGTTGAGGCTTCGCCAAAATTGAACCCCAATCATTCCTCCATGTCTACTCTCCTTCGTGCAGCCTTAGTTGGCTATGGTTCTGTTGCTGAAAAAATGCATGCTCCCCTCTTGGAAGTTTGCCCTACCTTGGACTTCGTTGCCGTAGTCGAGCGAAATGGCTTCCGCTGCCAACAAAAATATCCCAAGGTGCAAACCTACTCGAGTTTGGAGGCCTTGTTGGCTGCCGATGCCGCGGACCTAATCTGCATCACTACACCCAACGAACTCCATTTTTCGATGGCCAAGGCTTGCCTACTTGCAGGCAAGCATGTGGTGGTGGACAAGCCCGTGACGCTAGTGGCCGAAGAGGCAGAAGAACTGTTGGCGCTTGCCTCTTCCAAAAACTTGGTGTGCAGTATTTTTCACAACCGCCGCTACGATGGAGATTTCAAAACCCTGCAAGAAATTGTCGCGAATCAAGTACTCGGTAGACTGGTCTTTCTCGAGTCCCACTTTGATCGCTTCCGTCCGCGAGTATCCGAAAACTGGAGAGAAAAAGAATGTCCTGGAAATGGCATTACTTACGACTTGGGTTCCCACCTGATTGACCAAGTAGTCTTGCTTTTTGGAAAGCCAACCTCCATCTGGGCCGACATTCGCAAACAGCGTACCCATGCCGTTGCAGACGATTACTTCGACATCGCTATGGAATACCCTGGCTTCAAAGCACGGGTCACCGCCGGGGCGATGGTCAATGTTCCTACCCCCAAATTCATGCTCTTGGGCGAAAAAGGAACCTACCAAAAATTCTTCTTGGATGTACAGGAACAGGCATTTAAGGACGGAAGAATTCCAGCAGGAGCGGATTGGGGCATGGAGCCCGAAGAACGTTGGGGAAAAATTCATTACGCAGACGAAACGCAATCCTACCCGACGCTGCGAGGAGATTACCGCGTCTTTTACGAAAATGTAGCCGATGCCATTTTGGGAAAGGCTCCACTTTTGGTGACGCTGGAACAGTCAATTCCGGTACTACGAATTATTCAAGCCGCCTTTACCTCATCGCTGGAAGGAAGAAAAATCACCCAATCGGAAGGAAAATGGTAATGAACTCCTTTTCAATCGAGAAATAAGCCAAGGCCCCGCCCTTCGCAAATCAATTAGATTCCTTAATTTTGCGCCCTATGGCAAAAACAGAAACTCCAGGCGAAAACGCCCAATTGAAAGATATCATCTCCCATGCCAAAGAGTATGGCTTTGTATACCCAAGTTCCGAAATCTACGACGGCCTACAAGCAGTGTACGACTATGGTGCCTACGGGGTAGAGTTGAAAAACAACCTCAAGCGCCTTTGGTGGGAAAGCATGACCCGTGTGCAAGACAACATTGTAGGCATCGATGCGGCCATCTTTATGCACCCCACCACCTGGAAAGCTTCTGGCCACGTGGACTCGTTCAACGATCCAATGATCGACAACAAGGACAGCAAAAAGCGCTACCGTGCAGACGTATTGGTAGAGGAGCATGCTGCCAAATTGGAAAATGAAGGCCAGGTAGAAAAAGGCAAGGCCCTTACCGCTGCCCTTGCACGCCTACTCGAGGCCGAAGATCTAGCCGGAGTACGCGACCTCATCACCAACGAGGGCATCAAATGCCCGATCTCTGGCACCTCCAACTGGACCGAGGTACGTCAGTTCAACCTGATGTTTTCAACCCAAGTGGGCTCTGTGGCAGAAGACTCCTCCACCATCTACCTCCGTCCGGAGACGGCGCAAGGAATCTTTGTCAACTTCCTGAATGTACAGAAGACCGCCCGCATGAAGGTGCCTTTTGGCATTGCCCAGATCGGAAAAGCCTTCCGCAACGAGATTGTGGCACGGCAGTTTATCTTTCGCATGCGGGAGTTTGAACAGATGGAAATGCAGTTTTTTGTACGCCCTGGCACCGAGCTCGAGTGGTACGAAAAGTGGGCCGAAACCAGAATGGCATGGCATCTGGCCTTGGGTACCCCTGCAGCTAAGTTGCGCAAGCACCCACACGAAAAGCTAGCCCACTATGCGAATGCGGCCATGGACATCGAATTCGAGTTTCCATTTGGATTCAAGGAGGTAGAGGGCATCCACTCCCGAACCGACTTTGACCTCAAATCCCATCAGGAGTATTCCAAAAAGAAGCAGCAGTACTTTGATCCAGAGATCAACCAGAACTACATTCCTTACGTGATCGAAACCTCCATCGGAGCAGATCGCTTGTTCTTGTTGACGCTGTGCAATGCCTACACGGAGGAAACTTCTGAGGAAAAGAGCAGAACCTACTTGAAGCTTCACCCAGCGATTGCTCCGGTGAAAGCAGCAATTCTTCCCATCATCAAAAAGGATGGCTTACCGGAAAAAGGGCAAGAGATCGTGGAACTCCTCAAGTACGATTTCAACATCATCTACGAAGATTCAGGCTCCATCGGCAAGCGTTACACGCGCCAGGACCTGATTGGCACCCCTTTCTGTATTGCAGTAGATCACCAGACCTTAGAAGACAATACCGTCACCATCCGTCATCGCGACAGCACCGAGCAGGAGCGCGTGGCAATATCCGATCTCCATGGCCGAATCACCGAGGCTACGAGCTTTAGAAGGATATTTGAGAAACTGTAAAAAAGAATTTTAGAACCAAGAGCCAAGAGATTAGACTTACAATCCTGCTGATTTAAAAATCCTGCTCCATAAGCAGGATTTTTTCTTGCCCCTATCTGCAACATGTGGTGTTCTTTACTCTATTTTTTAATTTCGAATGTCGAACGTCGATCGAAGAATTTCGAATGGAAACTAGTTCCTAGAGTCAGCAGGCCTGCCTAGTCTAATTTCTTGGCTCTTGTTTCTTGCTTCTCAAAAAATCTCGCTGCTAAAACTCAATTTCCCCTCTCTCCTTCCCTTCCCCCAACAACAGGCTCTTGGGAGACTTAGAGTTCACATAGATATGCACGATGTTTTGCTGCCCGTCAAAATCACGCAGCAATAAGGTGTTTTGTACATCAACCGTTTTGGGTACCGCCGTGGCAGTCGATTCTAGGTAAAACCAGGCGGCATCTTCCTCTACTTCGTAGCCTAGGTAATTCAAAGGAACCAATTTTCCATTGACCCAAACCTGGGTATGCTTGAGTAGGTAGGCCTTTACTTGACCTTCCAACTTGGCCTTGTCTCTTGGTTTGAGAAAATCCACCGACACTCCAGCCTCCTTACTCAGGGCAACTTCCAGGTCATCCCAAAAAATCTTCTGGGCAACTTCCATCTTTTTGGAACTGGGATTGTACCGCAATTCGGTAAGGCTGATATAAAATGGATGTGCGAAGGAAAGGTAGGCCCCAAGTGCCCATGAAAATACGCTGAGTTGCATTTGCTAATCCAATAGTGCCGTTTGTAGGAATTATACCGTAATATTGCCCTTAATTTATTTCTTTTCGAAGTATTTCTACGAATATGACTTCATTTGAACTTTATTTTAAACTTGGATTACAACATATTTTAGACCTCCAGGGGTTTGATCATATCTTGTTTATCCTCGCACTTTGCGCGGTCTATGTGGCTCGGGATTGGGTGAAAATCCTCCTGCTCGTCACTGCGTTTACGTTAGGGCATTCACTGACCTTGGCCCTAGCCACTTTTGAGGTGGTCCAGATACGATCAGAAGTGATCGAGTTTTTGATTCCAGTTACCATTGCATTAACGGCCCTTATTACCCTGATCAAACCCAAACCAAATTCGGGTAAGGGAATCCAGCTCAACTACCTGCTAGCCCTAATTTTTGGTTTGATTCATGGAATGGGCTTTGCTAATTACCTTCGATCCCTTCTCGGAAAGGAAGCTTCCATTTGGCAGCCGCTACTCGCTTTTAATGTGGGTTTGGAAGTAGGCCAACTCGTCGTTGTCACTGCCTTTTTGCTCATCACATCTTTAGTTCACCTAATAGGAATGAACCGGAAGGAGTGGACTTTGATCGTTTCTGCATTTGTGTTGGGTGTCGCCTGCATGCTAATGCTCCAAAACAAATTTTGGTAACTCCTCACATTTCCTTTCTTTTTAGAAATCAGTACCTTTCCTTTCTGAATTTAGAATTTACCCACAAATGAAAAAAATACTTGCCCTCATCCTTCTCGCTTGCGCTGCAGCTTTTCCAACTCTCGCACAGCATACCGAGCAAAACCATGCCGTCCGATTTGAACAATTGGGCCCTATGCTTCGCACACCCAACGTCTACCGTACGGCATCCGGAGCCCCAGGGCACCTGTACTGGCAGCAGCAGGCCAACTATGTCATTGACGTAGAATTGGACGATGCCAACCAATCCATCAAAGGCAAGGAGACCGTCACCTACATCAACAACTCTCCAGATGCACTGACCTACCTCTGGCTACAGCTCGACCAAAATAACCGAGGAAAAGATTCCGACACCCCAAAAGTGACCGAATCCAGCATTACCCCAAAAATGTCTTTGCGCACCTTGGAAGGCATTCTCTGGCATTCCGACGACTACGACGTCAAGATCCTTTCCATCCAAGATGAGTCAGGAAAGCCGCTCAACGTGGCCATCAACAAGACCATGATGCGCATCGATCTTCCACAGCCACTGAAGGCAGGAGAGACCGTTCGTTTTTCTATTGATTGGAGCTTCAACATTACCGACCGCGTAGGCTACATCGGTGGTCGGCCAGGATACGAGTATTTCCCGAAGGATGGCAACTACCTCTACACCATGTCCGAATGGTTTCCTCGCATGGCGGTTTACTCTGACTTCCAGGGATGGCAAAACAAGCAATTCCTAGGTCAAGGTGAATTTGCACTCACCTTTGGCAACTACGAAGTGCGTATCACCGTGCCTGCAGACCACATGGTCGGGGCTACAGGTGTCCTCCAAAACCCGGAAGAAGTGCTTTCAGCTACCGAATTGCAGCGATGGAACAAAGCCAAGCAAACCTACGATGCACCAGTCATCATCCGTACGCAAGCAGAGGCAGAAGCCTTAGAAAAGAAAAAAGCACCAGGGAAGAAGACCTGGGTTTTCAAAGCCGACAACGTCCGTGACTTTGCCTGGACCTCTTCCCGTAAATTCATCTGGGATGCCATGGCAGTAAAGCAAGGAGGCAAGGATGTCATGGCCATGTCCTACTATGCCAAAGAAGCCAACCCGCTTTGGGAGCAATATTCTACCCGCGTAGTGGCACATACCTTAAAATCCTACTCCTCCCATACCTTTGACTATCCTTACCCCACTGCCATTTCGGTGGAAGCAAGTAACGGCATGGAATATCCCATGATCTGCTTCAACTATGGAAGGCCAGATGCAGATGGTACCTATTCGGATGCCATCAAATACGGCATGATCTCTGTGATAATCCACGAGGTAGGGCACAACTATTTCCCGATGATTGTCAACTCGGATGAGCGTCAGTGGACTTGGATGGACGAGGGATTGAATACCTTCATGCAGTTTATGGCTGAGCAGGAGTGGGATCGAAACTATCCGTCTCGTCGTGGCCCTGCACACAAAATTGTGCCCTACATGAAGAGCGAAAAGCACTTGCTCGAGCCGATCATGACCAACTCGGAGAACATCATCCAGTTTGGCCCCAATGCCTACGCCAAGCCAGCCACTGCCTTGAACATCCTTCGCGAGACGGTGATGGGTAGGGACTTGTTTGACTTTGCCTTCCAGGAGTATTCCAGAAGATGGATGTTTAAGCACCCTACTCCAGATGACTTGTTCCGCACCTTGGAAGATGCCTCTGCAGTGGACTTGGATTGGTTCTGGAGAGGCTGGTTCTACGGAACGGAGCCAGTGGACATTTCCATTGAAAATGTGGCTTGGTACAAGTTGGACAACCGAACTCCTGCTCAGAAAAAGGCAGATGCGAAAGTTAGTTTCGACCGTGAAGAGGCTTCGGTATCCAAAGAAGCCAATGTGAAGGGTGTACCCACTACTGTAGTGGAAGCAGATCCTGCTACTCGCGATTTTTACAACAGCTACAATCCATTCACCGTTACTCCGGAAGATGAAGCAGCCTACAAAACTTTCTTGGGCAGCCTATCTGAGAAGGAGAAGAGCTTGTTGAACAGCAACATGAACTTCTATGAAATGACCTTCCGCAACATTGGAGGCCTGGTAATGCCGCTAATTGTAGAGTTCCACTATGCCGACGGCAGCAAGGAAACGGAACACATCCCTGCAGAAATCTGGAGAAAGAATGAGTCTCAGGTTACCAAGGTGTTTGCAAAGGAAAAGGAAGTGGTGAAATTTGTATTAGATCCCAAGCGTGAAACCGCTGATATCGACGAAAGCAGCAACTACTGGCCTAGACAATACCAGCCTACCCGATTTGAATTGTTCAAGGGTGGTTCCGCAGTGCGAGGAGCCGCTCAAGGAGACAATCCGATGAAGAAGGCTAATAAAAAATAAAATTGGTCAACAGTTGACGGTCAACGGTCGACAGCTCACTCAATTGAACCTCAAACTTTATTTTCTTCCCTCAAATGTAGATAAGGCTAATCATTTATCTAGGTTGGTTAATTTACAAAAAGAGGCTGTCTCGTTCCGGACAGCCTCTTTTTTTACTTGTGTTTTCTAAATGATTTTGTTCCTAGTAAGAACTAGGGCTGAGGTTCTATTCAATCTGCTGTCGACCGTGGACTGTGGACAGTTGACCAATCAAATTTACTTCCCCGAGCCAAATTGATAGCCTAGCCATCCGCCAGCGGCCATCAAAATTAAGGTGAGTGCTAGGACCAGAACGAGGGTAGACAAAGGCATTTCCCAGTCCACATCTCCCAATTTAAATTTGACAGGGGTATTCCAGTTCATTCAATTTGGATATTAATTTTCTAAGATCAACTCTATTTACCCCTAACTAAAAAACCTAGGCTTGAGGTTCAATTGAGTTAGCGGTGGCCCGTCGATTCTAAACAAGATTATTTATTTTTTCAATGAGCCTTTCCAGCCCTTCTCTTCCAACTGAGCGGCAGACTCCTCCACCTTTTCCCGAAGACCTTTTTTGAAGGCATCCATCTTTTGGCCCACGGCACCATCGTAAGCGCCCAAGATGGAAGCAGCGAGAATTCCCGCATTTTTGCCTCCATTGAGGGCTACCGTAGCCACAGGGATGCCACTTGGCATCTGCAAAATCGATAGGATGCTATCCCAGCCATCAATCGAGTTGGAACTGTGAACCGGCACCCCAATCACAGGAAGACTCGTCAAGGAAGCCACCATTCCCGGTAGGTGAGCTGCTCCGCCAGCACCGGCAATGATTACCTTAATACCTCGCTCACGAGCAGATTCGGCATAGTCAATCATCCGCTTGGGAGTACGGTGTGCACTCACCACGGTGAGTTCAAAGGCAATGCCCATGTCTTCCAGAAACTGGGCCGCTTCGGCCATGACAGGAAGATCCGATTGACTTCCCATGATTATTCCTACCTGTGGATTCATAGCTGCGATTTGATTTTGATGAGTTCTTTGATTCGGTTGGCTTTGGCTTTTACTTCCTGAATATCCTCGCACAAAAGGGTCACGTGGCCCATCTTACGAAAAGGTTTGGTGTATTTTTTTCCATAGAGGTGCAGGTAAACGCCCGACTCGGATAGGGCCTCAGCCAATCCCTCCACCACTGCAGGGCCTTCGTGGCCAGCTTCACCGAGCAAGTTGATCATGGCTGCTGGGCAGCGTAAGCCTGGATTGCCCAAAGGCCAGTTCATCACGGCACGGAGGTGCTGCTCAAACTGGGAGGTAAAATTGGCTTCGATGGTATGGTGGCCACTATTGTGTGGTCGGGGGGCAATTTCATTGACAAGCACCTCGCCAGTACGGGTTACAAAAAGTTCTACGGCTAGGATTCCTACCAAGTCCAACTTTAGGATAAGGTCTTTGGCGATGGCTTGGGCCTTTTTTTCAATTTCTGGGGAAATGGCTGCTGGCGCAAAAAGAAACTCGACCAAGTTGGCAGTAGGGTGAAAAGCGCATTCCACAGCAGGATAGGCAATCACCTCTCCCTGCTCGTTGCGGGCTACGGTCACTGCAATTTCTTTGTCAAAGTCAATCAGCTTTTCCAATAGACTTGGGGCATCAAAAGCCAAGTCCAAATCTGCTAAGGTTCGCAAAACTTGCACGCCACGTCCATCGTAGCCTTCCTTGCCAAGCTTATTGACGGCGGGTAAAAAGGAAGCATTCGCGAGGACATCGGCCTTGTTTTCGGTGATAATAAAGTCAGCAGTAGGAATGCCATTTTCGAGGTAAAACTGCTTTTGGGTACGTTTATCTTGAATCAAGGCCAGCAGATGGGGTTGGGGGAATACTTTTTTCCCCTCATCCGCAAGCTGCTGTAGCGCTTCCGTATTCACTGCTTCAATCTCCACCGTGATCACGTCGCAATCTTTGCCGAAAGCGTAGACAGCAGCATAATCCTTCAAGGAACCGACCACAAACTTTTGGGCAATGTCCTTGCAAGGCGCATTGGAATCGGGATCTAAGATGTGAATGTCTTGGTTGTAGTTGATGGCCGACTGAATCAGCATGCGGCCCAATTGGCCACCGCCGAGTACACCTAATATGGGATTGGGATGGGTGGATTCCATAGATCAGTCAAAATTAACAGATTAAACCTGAAATCGGAGCACTCCAATTTTAGAAAGCAGGTAAAGACTCAAAATAGGAGCTTGGCAAAGGCAAAATTCTACTTGGATTTGATCTTATTCGGGTCGCTCAAACTTGATTCCCATCAGCTCCATCAGTTTGTGCGCATTAAAACTTGGGCAAGCCCCTTCTTTCAAGCGGTAGTCAAAAAGAATCTCTTGATCCAGGATCTCAGAGTGGAAGGAATAGTTCTGCACGCGGGCTTCTTTCTCTCCCAAGGCGGCTAGTTCAATGTCGTGAGTACTAATCATTCCGAGACCTTGAGAAGGCAGGAGTTGGGCGACGAGCGCTTCCGATCCTGAAATTCGGTCTTGAGTATTGGTCCCTTTCAAGATTTCATCCAGGAGAAAAAAGATCGCTTCCCCCTGTTCCAAACGCTGCAGCAGCGTACGAATTCGAAATAACTCCGCATAAAAAGAACTCACACTTTCCCCAAGGTTGTCGGTATTCCGCATGCTCGTAAATACCTGAAGGGAACCCAAAGTCATGCGCTCCGCAAAGGGTCGTAAACCCAAATTGACGAGAACGGCATTAATGCCAAGCGTGCGCATAAAGGTAGTCTTGCCACTCATGTTGGATCCGGTGAGCAGCACAAGTTTGCGATCCGAATCCAAAACAATCGAATTGGCAACTGCCTTGGAAGGGTGCAGAAGCGGGTGGAATACCTGTTCAGCTTCTAGGATGGGTGCTTGACTCCAGGCAGCGATTCCGGCATGGCCTACCTCCACCTCAAAGCTTCCAAGAGATACCCAAACTTCCCAAGCTTCGAGGGTTTCAGGCAACTGAATCAGGGAGTTGCTCACCTTTTTTTTCCACTGGGCCAACCATACAAATAGGATGAAATCAGTCCAAAAGAGGAGATTAATCGGAAAATAAAGAAGATTGAGTCGGTTTTGGACCCAAAGTCCCAAGGTATCTAGCTCTTGTAACTGCTGGGAAGCGGGCTTCCCCTCTGCTTGCAAGCGCGTTTGGTCCTGCTGCAGGAGAATTGCTGAAAAGGGAGTAGCCTCAATCTCCTCTGCCCGTAGCCGCAGGGACTGGAGGGTGGCTGCCACGGGGATCGCTTCAGCCGCATGCTTGAGGGATCCAAAAACAAGTCCAAGCATTAGGATACCTAGCAGAAACCAAGCCCCCAATACAGCTTGAGGCAAAATCCCCTGGGCAATCAATACGAGCATGCAAAGTCCACCGAGAGGACCTAGGACTGCAAGCACTTTGTGGAGAAGGCTTGCCCGCTCCACCTGTTCCAGCCAAAGCTTCCAAGAGGTTTGTTTCTCCTGTGCAAAGGCTAGCCCAATGGCCTCCATGGCGCGAAGAAAAGCGGATTTTTCCTGGAGTTCGGCTACTGCTTCGCGGCGTTGCTGAGCTAGGTTCGGATCAAAAGAAGCCCCCATTAGTGCTGCAAGCGCTTTCTTGCCGGCAGGAGAATGGCTGTGGTTGAGGAGTTGAAAAAGGGAGTGGGTTCCAAAAAGATCCAGATCCCCAGAGAAAGGATGGGCCTTGTCTGCAAATTCAAGTCCTGCATCTAAGTCGGCTAACTGCCGTTCTTGGCGCCACTGCTTTCTTTTTTCGAGCAATTCAATCGCCAAATAAATGCGCTCTTGGTCCTTGTGGTGGTTGAATTTTTTAATGAGAAATACAAAGAGCACTAAAAACCCCAGCAAAGGGAAGATCCAATAACCGCCATCTGTCAGAGAAAGAATAAAAAAAGCCCCCAGCCCCAAAAAGGCGATCAGCCTAAGAAGACTCAGTCGAACTACTTTTGCGCGTAGTGCTTGAAGCTTTTTTTCCAAGTCCTCACTGGAATACAGAAACTTTACCATTCACAAATATAGGGAATGGCCCAAGGGCAACAGATTTTTTTGGATGGATTTGGCATGCATTTTTCTATATTCACCTGGTGGGCAAGCAGCAGCCCTACATTGATTCACCTATGAAGCCTAGCCCGAAAACCACCCCTCCACCCGAGCCCGTAGAATGGGATTTAAGTGAATCCTTTGGAATCCTACCTCAGGAACTGCCATTGAATCACAACTTGGGTTGCGTGCGAACTCCCTCCTCGAAAAAGGAAGCGGATAAACCTCAGCCAGCGGATCCTTCCCCCAAAAAAAAAAAATAATCGCCGACTAGCTCAGACATACACACAGATCTGCCAGCGAAAGGCCCAGCGCCAGTGAATTTCTACTTGGTCAAGACCTGCTTGCGCAAAGATCGAGCTCCAATCCCTTCGTTTGAAGCTCCGCAACACCGAAAGTGCCGCATCGTGCTGCACCATGGGCGACTTGCTAAACCAGCGTGTGAGCCATTTAATGGAGTAGTAGGCAAGGGGGTGTCGGTGGAGGTCATTGATGACAATGGCTAATCGCACCTTCTTTTTTAAGCCTCGGAAAAGCTGCACCAGTTCCTCGTCGGTAAAGTGGTGCGTAAATAACGTACAGGTGACAATGTCCACCTGCTCTTCAAGAAATGCGGGATCAAACACATTGGCCACTTGCCACTGAACCCCTGAAAGTGCCTGCTGCCTTTCTTTGGCCAGTTCAATCGTGTTCGCATTGGCATCTGCACCGATAAACTGCACGGAAATTTGTTTTTCCGCTGCCCAAGCCTGCATCACCGCGATCATGTCTCCCCCTCCACAACCCAGATCTACCAAGCTGTAGTGCTTCTGTGGAAAACGTTGAACGACTTGACTTAGGCCTCTATTTGTGACGCCATTGCCACCCAGCCAACGGTTGATCGTCTTCAGTTCTCGAAGGGTTTGCTCCAAGATTGGACCTGAACAGTCCAGGTCGTCCATGATTTCCTTTTCGCGGGAGCGCTGTGCAAAAATACTCATCGCTTCTTGTAGTGGGTAGTTTCCAAAGTCAAGCCTGGACCAAAACCCAAGGCGAGAATATCCCCTTGGATACTCGGATCCTGCAGCATGCGCTCCAAGACAAATAAGATACTTGCCGAGGACATGTTGCCGCAGGTACGCAGCACTTCAAGCGCATGTTTATTTACTTCAGGAGACAAGCCAAAAGCCTCCTGGACCTGGATCAAAATTTGTTTGCCCCCCGGATGTATGGCTACATGCTGGACTTGGGAAAAATTGAACTTGGTCTCAAACAGGTCACGAAGTTTACGTATGCCTTGATTGAGCA
>JACCDO011133224.1_pt1 | contig 31465 bp, 33 predicted proteins | sample 7446101 | NCBI WGS metagenome assembly JACCDO01 (sample SAMN15323440, study PRJNA562643) | freshwater metagenome | isolation source: river surface water | place: USA:Blue River Watershed | collected 2017-08-16
CCATGCAGCAACTGTTCAATGATTACCAGCCAAAGAAGGTGGTCCATTTGGCGGCCCAAGCGGGCGTTCGCTATTCCATTGACCACCCGATGAAATACATCCACAGCAATTTGCTTGGATTCGCCAATGTTCTTGAAGGCTGTCGCAGCCATGGCGTTGAGCACCTTGTCTATGCCAGTAGTTCCAGTGTTTATGGCGCCAACACGGCAATGCCATATTCAGCACATCACCATGTGGATCATCCTTTGTCGCTTTATGCGGCAACCAAGAAGAGCAATGAATTGATGGCGCATTCATATAGCCATCTGTACAAAATACCTACAACTGGCCTTAGGTTTTTCACGGTGTATGGTCCTTGGGGTCGACCCGACATGGCGCCCATGCACTTCGCCAAATCCATCTTGTCGGGAAAGCCCATTCAAGTTTTCAATCACGGCAAGCATCGACGAGACTTCACCTACATCGATGACATCGTTGAAGGCGTTTTAAGGGTGCTCGACCATCCCGCGCAACCCGATGAAAACTGGCGAAGCGATCAACCCGATCCCGCGAGCAGTTCAGCGCCATGGCGCATCTACAACATTGGCAATCAACAGCCTGTCGAGTTGCTGGAGTTCATCTCGGCCTTGGAAGACGCCTTGGGTGTGAAGGCCGTCATGGAGATGAAGCCATTGCAGCCCGGCGATGTGCCCGACACCTATGCGGATGTGTCAGACTTGGACGAACAATTCAATCACCGTCCAAGCACGCCAATCCGAGAGGGTGTGCAACGATTTGCACGGTGGTATCGAAGTCATCACCGAAGCTGAACACACCACAGATTCATACAAGTCAAGGGCCGCTGAACAACCAGCGGCCCTTTTCTTTTTGGCGTTAGGATTTAATAAAAAATCGGGGGGTACATGAAGCAAAAAATCAATTGGCCAGGGCCAGGCTCAAGCCAAATTCCGTTTGGTGTGTATACCGATCCTTCATTGCATCAACTGGAACTCCAACGGTTTTTTTACGAAAAGCACTGGTGCTATGTGGGCCTTGAGGCCGAGATACCTCATGCTGGCGATTTCAAGCGCACCGTTGTGGGTGAGCGGTCGGTCATCATGACTCGCCATGCCGATGGTGAGATTCATGTGTTTGAAAACATCTGCGCGCACAGGGGCATGCGTTTTTGCAGAGAGCGGCATGGGAATACCAAAGAATTTGTTTGCCCCTATCACCAATGGTCATACACGCTCAAAGGGGAGTTGCAAGGTGTGCCGTTTCGCCGGGGTGTACGCCAGGGCAACAAGGTCAACGGAGGGATGCCCTCAGACTTCGATCCCAAGCAGCACTCGCTCAATGCGCTCAAAGTGGCCACTCGCGGTGGCGTGGTATTTGCCTCTTTTGATCATGAAGTGGAACCACTCGAGGCTTTTTTGGGCCCCAACATCCTTCATTATTTCGACCGGATGTTCAACGGACGAGCCCTCAAAATTCTTGGCTACAACCGGCAACGCATTCCAGGCAATTGGAAGCTCATGCAGGAAAACATCAAGGACCCATATCATCCAGGCCTTTTGCACACTTGGTTTGTGACCTTTGGTTTGTGGCGAGCCGATAACCAATCCGAACTCAAAATGGATGCTCATCACAGACATGCGGCGATGATTTCTACGCGTGGAAATGCGGGTCAGGCGCAAGGCGAATCTGCTCAAGTGACCCAAGTCAGCAGTTTCAAATCAGCCATGCAGCTCAATGACCCTTCGTTCCTCGACATTGTTCACGAGCCATGGTGGAACGGTCCTACGGCAGTGATGACCACCGTCTTCCCCAGCGTCATTTTTCAGCAGCAAGTCAACAGCGTATCCACACGGCACATTCAACCCGATGGGCACGGCCACTTCAATTTTGTGTGGACCCATTTTGGATTTGAAGACGACACGCCGCAAATGCACGAGCGTCGCCTGAGACAAGCCAATTTGTTTGGACCTGCGGGGTTTGTCTCGGCCGACGATGGCGAGGTCATTGAGTTCTCACAAGAATCGTTCGAAAGCGTGAACGATCAACATACCTTGGTCGAGTTGGGTGGTCGAACCGTTGAAGAGACCGATCACATGGTGACAGAAACCTTGATTCGCGGCATGTACGCCTATTGGCGAAGCGTCATGGAAAGGGCCGAGTGATGTCAATCATTGACTTTGACAATTGGATGGCGCTTGAGCGTTTGTATTTGCAATATGCCCAGATCGTGGATGAGGCGCGTTGGGACGATTGGGTCGACTGCTTTGCTGAAGAGGCGGAATACAAGATTCAACCCCGAGAAAATTTCGAACGAGGTTTTCCTTTGGCAACCTTGTCGTTGACCAGCCGTGGCATGCTCAAAGACAGGGCCTATGGCATCACCCATACCTTGTTCCATGATCCTTATTACCAGCGTCATGTGGTTTCAGCCCCATTGGTCACCAGTGTTGCGAATGGTGTGATCCATGCTGAGGCCAACTATGCGGTCTTCCGAACCAAATTGGACGGGCAATCCACGGTGTTCAATGTAGGCCGTTATCTTGACCAAGTGGTGAGAACGCCTGAGGGTTTGCGATTTGCAAAGCGTTGGTGCATCTTTGATTCAGAAATGATTCCCAACTCATTGATCTATCCGATTTGAAAGGTCGACCATGTCGAATTGGCACGATGTAGCTGCTGAATCTGATGCATTTGAAGGTGCGGGTTTCGCCGTCATGGCAGGCGGCCGTGAAGTGGCCGTTTTTTTGGTGGATGGTGTTTTCTATGCCGTTGACAATCAGTGCTCCCATGGGGATGCTCGTTTGTGTGAAGGCTTCGTAGAAGGCCATGAAGTTGAATGTCCATTCCATCAAGGCCGCTTTGATTTAAAAACGGGGCAGGCCACGTGCGAACCCGCAGTCGATCCCATCAAGTCTTGGCCCGTCAAGATTGAAGGGGGCAGAGTCTGGGTTGACCTTGAGGCTCAGGGCTAGGAATCCTCATCAAAACTTGATAGGATTGAATGCATGAGCTGGCTTGTTGTGCACACCAAACCCCGTCTTGAGTCTGAGGCATTGCTTCAACTTCAGCGTCAGGGGTATCAGGCTTATTTGCCTCAATTGCGCATAGAAACGGTGCGTCGAGGCAAGTTTGACGAACGGCTCATTCCCCTTTTTCCCCGTTATTTGTTTGTCCGATCTCCTGAAGACCCGAGACAATCCTGGGGGCCCATTCGATACACCAGAGGGGTTCAGCGACTGGTTTCATTCGGGCACGAACCTGCCCTCATGGACGACGGCGTGGTTGAATGGATCAAGTCAGAGGAGTCCCGTCAGGCCACTCAACCGCTTTTTGCTGCTGGGGAAGCCGTTCAAATCACCAAAGGGCCCTTCATCGGGCTTGAGGGGGTTTTTCAAATGACGAATGGAGAGCAACGTGCGCTTGTCCTGATTGAAATCCTCAGCAAGCCCGTGGTTCTCAAAGTCGCCCCCACTGAGCTCAAACGGGTTTCCTAAGCCCAAACTGGCCTGTTTGGCCACTCTACAATTTCGGCATGTATTGACACGAGGTGCCCATGCCTGTTGACTTCACTCCTACTCCCGCCGATCAGTTGCTTCCCATCCCAGGTGTCAAATTGGGCATCACCGAGGCTGGGGTGCGCAAAGCCAATCGCAAAGATCTGGTGGTGATCAGTCTGGATCCAGCATGTGCGGTGGGCGGTGTCTTCACCACCAATCGTTTTTGTGCGGCCCCGGTTCGCATTTGCCAAGATCATTTGGGCAAAGGCGCACAAGTCAGAGCGCTGGTCATCAACACTGGCAATGCCAATGCGGGCACCGGAGAAGAAGGTCATTCGCGCGCATTGGCAGTTTGTGATGCCTTGGCTTCACAAATGGGCGTATCACGCGAGCAGATCCTTCCCTTTTCTACTGGCGTGATTCTTGAGCCATTGCCACACGATCGGGTCATTGCTGGATTACCCAACGCCCTTGCCAATCTCCAACCTGACCATTGGGCGGATGCGGCTTTGGGCATCATGACCACCGACACGGTTCCAAAAGCCAAAAGCGCTCAAACCACCATTCAGGGCAAATCGATTTCGGTGACCGGCATCTCTAAGGGTTCCGGCATGATTCATCCGAACATGGCCACCATGCTGGGTTATCTGGCGACCGACGCGGCTATTGCGCCATCGCTCATGCCTGAGTTGACGAGAAGGCTGGCCGATGCAAGCTTCAATCGAATCACTGTCGATGGTGACACCTCAACCAACGACTCCTTCATCGTGATTGCAACGGGCAAGGCGGGCAATGCCCCCATTAGGTCCTTGGAAGAGCAAGACGGCAAGCAGTTGTACGAGGTCTTGGAATCCGTATCGCGTTGGTTGGCCCAGGCAATTGTTCGTGACGGCGAAGGCGCAACCAAATTCATGACCATTGAAGTTGAACAGGCCACCAGCACAGAGGAAGCTCGCCGCATTGCTGATGCGATCGCGCATTCTCCTCTGGTCAAAACAGCCTTTTATGCCAGCGATCCCAATTTGGGCCGCATCCTCGCAGCGATTGGCTATGCAGGCGTCAATGACCTCAACACCGATCTATTGGATTTGTACCTCGACGACGTTCACGTGGCCACTCGTGGTGGGCGACACCCCGATTACCGCGAAGAAATGGGGCAACGCGTGATGAAGCAATCTGACATCGGCATTCGCGTGGTGTTGGGAAGAGGAAAGGCCAAGGCAACCGTATGGACTTGTGACCTCAGCCACGACTATGTGTCCATCAACGCCGACTATCGGAGCTGATCGACATGAGCAATTCTTTGGAAAGACTCATAGAGCGCGCTGAACATTTGCTTCATCGCATTGAAGCGGTATTGCCTCAGCCGCTGCATGCGCCAGACTGGGGTGCCAGCGTGGCTTATCGCTACAGGCAGCGCGCGAATGGCATGGGGCACATTGAACCCGTGAGGCAAGTGTCACAACTCCGCTTGGACGATTTGCGCGAGATTGATGATCAAAAGGAAAAAATCCGCCGCAACACCGAGCAATTTGTCAAAGGCTTGCCAGCCAACAATGTGCTGCTCACTGGTGCGCGTGGCACGGGCAAGTCCTCTTTGATCCGTGCTTGTCTGAATGCTTACTCAGGCCAAGGTTTGCGGCTGATCGAAGTGGATAAAGAGCACCTCGTGGCATTGCCCGACATCATTGAACTGGTGGCGGAACGGCCTGAAAAGTTCATGATTTATTGTGACGATCTGAGCTTTGAAGAAGGCGAGGCTGGCTACAAAGCCCTCAAGTCCATGCTGGATGGATCGGTGGTTGCTGCCACTCCCAATGTGCTGGTTTATGCAACGAGCAATCGCAGACACTTGTTGCCCGAATACATGAAAGAAAACCTCACCTACACCCATACCGAAGATGGTGAGGTTCATCCCGGCGAGGTGGTTGAAGAAAAAATCTCTCTATCCGAGCGGTTTGGTTTATGGATCAGTTTTTATCCTTTTAGCCAAGACGAATACCTCACCATCGTCATGCAATGGCTGGCGCATTTAAAGCTCCATGTGACGCTGGAAGCCATCCGGGCAGAGGCCTTACTATGGGCACTCGAAAGGGGATCTCGCAGTGGTCGAGTGGCCTACCAATTTGCTCGTGATTACGCGGGCCGCCATCCTAGCCATCATCCCAACGAATGAGTGCGCTGATTCCTCATCCCCAATGGCCGAACGCGTGGATTGCTGATTCTCATTTGCCTCGAAATTCAGACAAAGCCGGCAAGGCTTTAGAGGTGGCGGTTGGCATCTTGTTGCGGGACGATCAGTCCTTCTTGATGACCACGCGTCCGCCAGGCAAGGTCTATTCAGGCTTTTGGGAATTTCCCGGTGGCAAGCTCGAAGTCGGCGAATCCCTTTTTCAAGCCATGAATCGAGAACTGCATGAAGAGTTGGGCATTGATATCGTGAATGCCGAAAGCTGGATGACCGTGAAAGTGGACTATCCCCATGCGGACGTCCATTTGCAAACCTGCAGGATCACCCAATGGGCCGGTGAATTGTCAATGCGTGAAGGCCAAACGCATGCTTGGTGTCGCTGGCCTCTCAACGTTGAGCCTGTGTTGCCTGGTGCTTGGCCGATGTTGCATGCACTGGCCAAAGCGCAGGGCTGGCATGCCCCACTGCATGTGAATCAGCCGCAAAGCTCGACATCAAACGAAATGTCGTCCTGACAGGATTCAAGTTTGCCGTCCGGCATCAGCCGTTGAAAGCGAACCCAAGCCATCATCCGGTTGCCACTGACCTCAGGAACGAGGTTGGCGTCTGACGACAGCACGATGCGCATCATCTGATAACGTCCCTGTGGCAAGTTTTGCTGGAATTGCCCTTTGGTCGCCATCACACGTTGCATGTGGCCGTTTTCGCGCAACAGGCGCAACAGCAAGGTGGTGCTCACACTCAGAGCTTCAAGTGGTTTTGCCCAACGTTGTAAATCTGCTCGGCGCTCTTCAGCAGGCCGTTGTTGCCATGCGTGATAGGCCGGAAGATCAAAAGAACAAGTTCCACCTGGAATACCAGCTCGATTTTTTAGCGACCCCACCCATTCGGTTTCGGTGAGCCCCTGACCCAGCCTGGAGTTCTGATTGCTGACCAATTGAAATGCTTGGTCCAATTCACCCAATAAGTTTTGCAGCGTTTGCTGAGAAACTGAAGGATTGTCGCGATAGGCATTGAGCTGCATTTTGTAGCGCTCAATTTCTTTAAGCATCTCAGACTTAAGGTCTGAACGGCTTCCCACTTCGACCACTTCAAACAAGGTCAACAAAGCAAAGTGATGGTCGATTTGTGAGTCTCGGCGAAACAACTCCTCGAACCGCCTGAGCAAGTGTTCTGCTCTGAGGTAGGTTCTCACACGCTCGTGGAGTGGGTGTTCGTATTGGATCACTTGGGATGACTGCTGTTTCAGCTGGCATCATAACCATTCAAACCCCAAAATGTCACGAAATTGGCCCAATTGCGAACAATTCCGGGCTTTCGCCAGACCTGGTCTTCACTGCAATCGTGGCAATGGAAGCTCTAAAACCTGCCTCTTTAGTTCTTCAATGGAGAGATCGTCATTGAAGATGACCCAATCGGCCAAGGCCCTGCGCTCAAGCCTGGAAATTTGTTGCGCCATGATGGCTTTGACCTCGGCTTCAGTCAGTTGGCTGCGCAGTCTCACGCGATCAATTTGAGTGGACTCCCGGCAGTCCACAACAAGGATTCGATCCAGCATTGGGGGCCAGCGACTGGCAGATGTGATCAAGGGAATGTCCAACAAGACACAAGGTGCGCCCGTTTGGACATGTTCGGCAATGGCATTTGCAATCGACTGCCCAATCAGAGGGTGAAGAATGGCCTCTAATTTTTGACGAACCTCTTGCTGACTGAATGCAAGTTCACGCATTCGTAGGCGATGAAGTCCGCCGTTAGGCGCAACAAGCGCTTTGCCAAATGCTTGGGCAATTTTGGGCATGGCAGGACCGCCGGGTTGAGTGAGCTGCCTGGACAACGCATCAGCATCAACAATGGGGTATCCGCTTTGCGCCAATAGTTTGGCGACCGTGCTTTTGCCGCTGCCAATACCGCCCGTGATGCCCACCAATAGGATGCCACTCTGATTCATGGCTCAAGTCTAAAACACGCTTGGCATGAGTCAAAAGTGCTGACCCATCTGGAACATGGGCAAATACAGAGTCACCACCAGTCCACCAATCACAATCCCCATGAAGACCATCAACCCAGGTTCAAGCCAGTCTGTGAGTTGGACAAGTCGAGATTGCAGGCGCAGTTGGGCATCTGCACTCCAGCGCGAAAGCATTTCTTCCAGTTGACCTGAACCCTCACCAAGCTTCACAAGATGGACCAGCAAGCCGGGAAACAGGTCAACTGGACGCCCCAGGACTTGAATTCGGCACAACTGCATGGCCTCTGCGAGGCTTTGTCCTTGCTCAACCCGCCGTCGGATGACTTGACCCGCTCTGCGGTAAGCAGGATGGTTGGCCGCATCACCGGCAAACTCAAGGCCTTCGGGCAACGTCACGCCAGCTTCCAGTAACACCGCCAAGATCGCAGTGAACCGTTGCTGACATGCCAACAGCCATAAAGATCCCATCACAGGAATTCGCCAAACAAATTGCAACAGGAAAGAGCGGACCAAGCCAAACCGTTTCAAGACGAAAGAAGCCAGGGCAACGATGAGCGCGCACCCTGTGATCCAAATTGGGCCAGACTGAGTTAACGCACGACTCAGTTGAATCAGCCATTGGGTTGGAAGCGGGAGATTGGCACCCATTTGAGCAAATACTTCTTCGAAAACAGGGACGACCTCAGAGAGAACCAGCACGATCACCGCTACCGCCACAAAGCCCACAATCAAGGGATAGTTCATTGCCGATCGAATGCTTCGCGCTAACGAGCGGCGCGTTTGCAAATGTTGGCTTAAGCGCATCAAGACGCGCTCTAAATTGCCTGAAATTTCACCGGCTTTGATCAATTGAACATGAGAGCGATTCATGCCAGGCTCGCTGGCCAAAGCCGCGTTCAAAGCTAAACCTGTCTCAATGCGGGTCTTGATGCGTTTGACGAATTCAGCAGGTTCGGTGTCTTTGAATCCTTGAGCCACAAAACCCAAGGCGGTCACCAATGGAATTCCCGATTGCATCAGGCTGGCAAGTTGACCTATGAAAGATTCAAATTGCTGAGTCTGTAGGGGCTTGACCTGTTTCGTTTGTCGGATGACTTCGCAATGCGTGAGATGAACACCTTGCTGATGTAACAGGTGTTTGACCACAACAAGACTAGGAGCCGATATTTCACCTTCCACGGGCTGGGATTGGGCATCCAAGCCTTTCCAGCGATGGTTGAAAATTTTCATGACGCATCGCCTTGAACCGCGAGATCGACTTCGGCTTGAGTGGTCAATCCTTGCCCCACCAAAATTTGAGCGGCATCGGCCATGGATTTGAACCCTTGCTGCCTTGCGGACAGCTCTAGTGCGTGGGCATCTGCATTGGACAAAATCAAATTTGCCAATGCATGGGTCACGGGCACGATTTCATGAATGGCTTGCCGGCCCCAAAACCCACCATGACAATGCTCGCAACCCTGCGCATGCCAACTGCCATTGGGCCTTTTGAATTTACAGTGCACACACAACAAGCGAACCAAGCGCTGAGCACACACCATTCGCAAGCAAGCGGCAAGATGATCTGCAGGAACGCCCATGTGTCTGAGTCGCAAGACGGCGCTGACCGCCGTGTTGGTGTGCAAGGTCGAGAGCACAAGGTGTCCAGTCTGAGCTGCCTGAGCCGCCACCATGGCGGTGGAGAGGTCTCTGATTTCGCCCACCAGCAAAACATCTGGGTCTTGACGCAGTAGCGCCCTGAGCGTGGTTGGAAAGTCAAGGCCAATCTTTTCGTTGATCCCAATTTGGTTGATGCCTTTGAGGACTTGCTCCACGGGATCTTCGACCGTGGTGATGTTCAAGCTTTGGTGATCCAAACTCTGCAAATGAGCCATCAGAGTTGCCGATTTGCCTGACCCGGTGGGACCCGTCACCAGGATCAGCCCATGCGGCGATGCAAGTGCGCGTTGAACTTGATTGAGCTGCTCGCTCGAGAATCCCAAAGTGTTCAATGATCTGGGCTTTTGATCAGTTGGCAGCAAGCGAAGCACCAATTTTTCACCGTTCAAGGTGGGGATGCTGCTGATGCGCAAGCCCAAACTGATGCCACTGACCGTCCATTGAAGTCGACCATCTTGTGGCAAACGCTTTTCGGCAATGTCCATTCTTGACAGGACCTTGAATTTGGAAATGATGCGATCCCGCCAGCTTGGATTTGGGCTGGGGTACATCGAGAGGTGGCCATCGATGCGTAACCTCACGCAAAGATCGTTGGGCAACGGTTCCAGATGAACATCAGATGCCCTCATTCGGTGCGCATGAGAAAGCAAATCTTGAACCCATCGAGAGATGGGGTCAGTTTGTAGGGTGGAAGCGTGCAGAGTCAATGGATCAGCCATGCCTCATTAAAACGGCTGACTCAGGGATGCGGCGGTAGTGGCGCTTGCTCAATGTTCGACAGGAACTTCATGATAAAAAGCGGATTCATCAACAGAAGCTTCAGTGAGAAGATCTGGATCAAGAAGAAGCCAAAGGCATCGGAGCAGTCATGACCATTTCCAAGCAAAAACTCCTCAAACATTTGAGCGAAGAGGTTTACTGTCGTTTGGGTGCATCTCCCGTCAACGGAGTGGGTGTTTTCGCAATTCGCGCTATTCCAAAAGGTGTTGAACCCCTCCGAGCACTGGTTAAAGACGATGAAGTCCAGTTCACCCATGAAGAAATCAAGCACCTACCTAAAGCAGTGCGCGATGAGATTCACAAATTTTGCTTGGTTGATGAGAAACATGTGCACATTTCTCAGCTGGGTCTGAATGCGGCCAGGTTAGCGGTTTACCTCAACCACTCTAAAACGCCCAATGTGAAGTATCAGAAGAATGAACAACTCATTACGCTAAGAGCCATTAAAAAGGGCGAAGAGTTGCTCATGGATTACGACCTCAACTTTGGAGAGATTCATGTATTCGATTGAGGTCTAATTCAACCGATTCGGTGGCGGCTGGATTCCTCAGAATTTGATTCCATGCCCCGGGATCGAAGTCAGTGTGGAGTGGTGAGCTATCGTCCAAGGCTAAGGGGTGGTTGTAGTCTGTTAAGGCAATGGCATAAATGGGTTCAAGCTCTGTGACAAACAACGATTTATACGGATAGTCGCCCACAGGCCCCAAGTTGTAAAAGCGGTATCCATTGCGATGAGCCCAACGGCATACCAGCAAGCAAGCGTAGATACCAGGTGAACGGTTTTTGTGTGCCAGATTCCATTGGCAAAAGCTGCCATAGACCTGGTTCCTATCGGGCAAGAGCATGGACACATCGGTCAACACCAACTCGCCATTTGGTGCGAAAACTCGGATGATCAAAACATCTAGGTTTTGAACATAGTCCACAAAGCCGGCAATTTCTTTGTCATGGATTTCGTAAGCATCGAAATGCTCTTTACCCATTTCGAATAGGTCTTTGCAGCTTAACGATCGCCCTGAAATCACTTCTTCTTTGACTTGAAACTGGCGAAAGGCCTTGTCGAGCTTTTTGAATTTGTGCTGCCGGAGTTCGTCTTGCCAAAACTCCTGCGTGCTGACATCAACTAGACCGTAGTGGTCGGTGATGGGCACACCGTAAGGACTCTCAGGCGGGATCGCATAAACAATGAATGGCTTTTTAGCCATCTTGAGCATCTCGGGGCTGACATCAATGTACGGACACAGTGCGTCCCAACGGCTTGTGAAATAGGGAATGTGCTCGTGAAAACTTTCCACGCAAAGAGTCTCTGCTGTCCAAGTCTGGTTGGACAGTACATGGCGTTCATCGCTTTTCATTTTTTTGGGATTCAGTTGAATGTACGAATTCAATGGGCTTGAGATCAAAATAATCCAAGTCAGCCTGGAAGTTGGACGACAAAAATTCGGGATCTGTTTTTTTCAAAGCAAGTAACTTTTTTTTCATCAACTTCAGGTGTGCAGACGCATCGCTTTTCTGATCCGAAAGTTGATTGATGTATTCAGGCATCAAGGGGCAATCCGAGTCAAAAAAGAACGATTGAGACTCTGGATCAAAACTAAGTGGATAGAGCTGACAGCCTAAAGGCTTGTCGTTACCCAATGTGCATCCACGCGGCCCCAAATGAGTGCATTGTCGATCAAGACAAATCTTGCCAAGAGATTTTTCTTCGCGCTTAGTTAGGACCACTTCAAGAGGTGGGTACCCTGGTTCGATGTGACAACAAGACTGGCAAACAGAGCAGTGTTCAAACAGCACAAAACACTCCAGAACTTCAAACTTGGGGTGAACACGAAAGCATGCAACTCTACTTTCTATTTTGACCAGAATGTCGCTTGAATTCAATCAACTGTCAAATTCATGCATTGCAAATTGCTAGACTGGACTTTTAGACATCCGTCTTATGAATTTCAAAATCGCTAAACCACTTCTTTTGCTGACCCTGCTCGGACTACTGAGTGGGTGCAGTGAACACCCCAATCGCTTGCCAACCAACTCGAATGACGTGACTGAACAGATCAGCAAAATTCATGTTCACATCATCAGTCGAGATCTGTCTCGGTTCATTGGCGAAGGTTCATACCAGGCTGAAATTGCCAACTTGGCCAATCAAGAAATGATTGAAGAAAACCCACGCGTCATTAAAAGGGTGCAAGCCATCACATCTCGATTGGTCCATCAAGCCACTGAGGCGTTTCCATACAGTCGGGATTGGGATTGGGAAATTTACATCGTTAAGAATGATGAGCCCAATGCCAATTGCAGGCCTGGTGGAAAGATGGTGATCCATACCGGCATGCTGGCGCTCACTGAATTCAATGAACATAAACTGGCCACTGTTCTTGGTCACGAGATTGCCCATGCACTGCTTGAACACAGCAGATCCTCAATTGGACGAGATGCCATTGCGATGGGTGCCCTGCAAGCAATGGGTCAGAGTTTCAAGATGGGAATGCTCAGACTCAATAGCCTGATCAGCAGCATGCAAACAGTGACCTTGCCCATGGATCGTGACCATGAGCGTGAAGCTGATGTCTTGGGCATGCAATTGATGGCGAAAGCAGGTTTCAATCCTGTGGTGGGTGCCAGCATTTGGAGCGACATGGTGAGCGAGGACTCCAGCTCTGTCCTGATCAAACGCTTAGAGCCCTATATCTCTTCCCATCCCACCAGCCTTGAGCGTCAAAACACATTGACTCAATTTGCTCGTCAACTGACTGCGTCGCGACCATGACTTCAGAGTCCCTAAAACAGACCATGCATCCGTATCAACTCGAATTCAGCCGTTGCTCAGTTTGGCTGCAAGATGCAAAAAAACTCTGGGTTCAGCATCCTGTTTTTTTCGTTTTGTTGGCTGCATTGGTATTTGGACTGCGCAGAGTCCTTGACTCGATGGCGATGGATTTTTTTATCGTTTTGTCCTACCTCACGGATGCATGGATTTTTGCTTGGATCGCACTGGGCTTTGCCAGGGGACATGAGGGCTCTGCTTGGTCAGGCATTCGTTCAGGGTGGCAGCAACTTAAAGGACGTTTCTTCGCAGTGGTGAAAACGGTGTTTTGGGGAATTCCATCGGCCTTGGTTTCCTTTCTGATTTTTTGGTTGGCACCTGAGGGTGTTCAAGCATTGGTGGTGTTACAGGGCAACGTCTTCATCGCCACCATCATGCTGTTTGTAATTTTGGTGGCAGGGGGCTTCATGTCCATGCTGCTGGCCTTGTTGCCCGTATTGGCTGCCATACAGATGGCCAGAGATTCAAAAGCCACATTGATGTCCAGTGGTCTATGGGCTTACCGCGGACTGCGTGCAGGGATTTTCCCCTTGTCGATCCTGTTCATGCTGTTCCTATTTGGAGCGGTTGTCAGCAATACGGTGACAACCTGGCTCTTAGGACATCTGCCCATTGAGGCATTCAGTGAATGGACGATGGATGAAGTATTTGGGATCTTGTACGGTGCACCGCTCACCATTTATTTGATGATGAATGCATTTCTGGCGCTGATCCCGGGGATGAGTGCAGACCTGCTGCGCAGTGCAGACACCGATCTTTCGGATGAAATTTTTTCGGATACCGACAAAGTTACCCATGGCGGAGCATTCGGGATTCAATTGCTTGAATTGGCCGGAAAGGGATTACGTGGCGTTGCCATTTTGGCGGTCGTATTTTTGGTGATCTACGCCTCATTCTCCGGTTATGAGGAGGCGGGTACTTGGTTTGTTTTTGCCATGGCCGCTTATGTCTGGGCAGGCAGTTTCCTCAAGTCTGCAAAAGCCTGGAGAGAAGGTCAAAGCTGGCATCGCAGGTATCGGTTTGTGATCACGCCCATCGTGATGCTGGTTCTGTTGGTGGTGTTTGCGGTGATCTTTGATGACGAACAGCCTTGAATTTGCGCCAAAGCTTGTGATTTAACGGATTGTCGATATTCGGCCCAAACGTGAAATGGGTTCATCAACTGCGAAAAGAAACTGTCAAGGCGATCACGGACTGGATCAAGAATCCCAGCTGAAGTCGGTAGAAGTCAATTGACTTCAAACTCCATCCACCGTATGCCGACACGTCCCAATGAATCTTCAAGCAAAAGCTGGATTCTGTGCTTCCCCTTTGGCAATTTCGCTTCTTTGACCGAAATGCCTGAGGGTGTCACCTGAGTCACACCCAATATTCGTTCAGTGATGTCGACCTTGAACGTGCCGTATAAAGCTTTGAAACTTTCGGGCTTGATGGTGCCCGGTGTGACAGCAATAAAGCGCAATTCAATGGGGGTTGGTGAAGTCACTTCACCTGGCAGCTTGGGCAAAACCAATTCAATGGTGGGCGAGTCCAATGCGGGTACTGATTTGGGCCTGATTCCTGTGTCTGCTTCATTGGACTGCCTCATCTCCTCTGGCGTCACTAACAGTGTGTCAGCCAGTGCTGGAATGTGGCTGATTACTAAAAAAAGAGCTGAGAAAAAAATGTTCTTGAACATTGTTTGATGGGGACCCGATTCAAATTGATGGGCTAAAAATGGTAGTCCGACAAATTCTTAGACACTTTTCATAGCGCAGAGCGGCGCTGGAACTTGACTCGTGGGGGCTGAGTTGAACGAGATGCCTATGGCGCTGAACTCGATTTTCGAAGCCTTCGAAGAAGTCGAAGGAGTTCGCCTTGGCTGGGTCTCGTGGGCTTGTCATTGAGCAGGCTTCAGTCCAGCCCACGCAGACCCTCGGGCGCAGAATCAGCCCAATACAAAGCCTTCAGCCAACCACAGACAGGAGTCAATTTTTTCACGCATTGCTTTTCAGGCGTTCGTTTTGAGGAAAAAGAAACTTTCTGGCCTCAGCGTCCAATTCTGTCTTGAAGACGTGGCGGCTCTTCAACGCTTCAGCGCGTTGTGCCGCTGGTCTGGCATTGATGGCATCCAATGATCGCTTGACGTTTGGATACTTAGACCATGTGGCGTCACCTGTGCCCAATACATAGGGCACCATTCGTGCCCAACCCCAAAAGGCCATGTCTACGATGCTGTATTTGCCTCCGACCATGAACTCGCGCTGGGCCAAGTGTTGCTCGATCACACCCCAGTGCCTGTTGGCTTCAAAGTCATAGCGGTTGAGCGCATATTCTTTGGGTTCAGGCGCCACATGGCGAAAGTGAACCGATTGGCCAGAGAAGGGCCCTACGCCAGTCGCAATGAACATCAACCACGAAAGCGTTTCAGCTCGTTCAGGGCTGTTCGCATCGGTGGCCACAAATTGTTTGGCGCGATCAGCCAAAAATAAAAGAATTGCATTGCTGTCAAAAATGGTCACGTTGCCATCTACAACAGCTGGCACTTTGGCGTTGGGATTGACGGCCAAAAACTCAGGCTTGAATTGCTCACCTTTGCGAGTGTCAACCGGTATGGCTTCGTATGCCAATCCCAACTCTTCCAGCAAAAGTGCGACTTTCATGGGGTTGGGGGCTGCGTTGTAAAAAAACTTGAGCATGAGATCTCCGATCAACTTGGCTGGTAAAAGTGATTCAGTCCATTCTAGGAAAGATGATCACTTTGCGCTTGCAGACGGAAAATTTGGGTTGTGCGCTGTCTTTTGACTCTTCGAACTTGAAACATCGCTAAACATGCCATCACGCAACGCGGCTGTGTGTTTGTTGACTTCAGTGGCTGGTGTCATAGGGGCCAAGCTGATTTCAGGTGGCATGGGCCAGGTGGAATGAGAAAACCCAGCAAGCCGACAAGACTTACTGGGTCTGAAGAGTGACCAGCGATGGATCAATGGTCGGGGTGAGAGGATTCGAACCTCCGGCCTCTACGTCCCGAACGTAGCGCTCTACCAGGCTAAGCTACACCCCGCTTAAGTGGACAGATCTTAACAAAGCCTGGTTTCAATCCTTTCGTGGCTGGCCGATGTGCCTCGTCCGATCTGGCTCACAATCACGGCTCATGACCACATCAGATTCAGCGCCAACCCCTTTTGTTATTCTGGGCGGAGAGCCCACAGTCCAGCAATTGGTTGACCGTTTCTACGACCTGATGGATTTAGATCCAAAGTGGGCCCACTTGCGATCTTTGCACGCATCAGACTTGGAGCCATCACGTACAAAGCTGTTCTGGTTTCTGTGTGGCTGGTTGGGTGGTCCAGATCATTACATCGAACGCTTTGGGCATCCCAGATTGCGGATGCGTCACATGCATGTCCCCATCGGATTGCAAGCACGAGATGAATGGTTGGCGTGCATGGAACAAGCTATGAAAGATGTGGGCGTCCCGCAAGACATGCATCAACGTTTGCTGCAATCGTTTTTTCAGACGGCAGACTGGATGAGGAACCAACAGGAAACGACGCGAATGGATGCGTTCAAGCCTGGCGATTAAGAAGCTGCTCAGCCAATGTTTTTAACGCGGCCTGATAGGGGCCTTGCGGCAAACGATTGGCCGCCATGATGGCGAACCGTGCTTGCTCATGAGCCACTTCTCTTGCAAGAGCAATGGCTCCAGTTTCGTTCAAGATGCTGAGGATGCTGGGTAAAGCCTCAACCTGACCTTTTTCGATGGCTTGCTCGATCAGGGCTTTCTGAGCAACGGTTCCTCGTTGCATGGCAAGGATCAAAGGCAAGGTGGTTTTGCCTTCTCGCAAGTCATCGCCAAGGTTTTTTCCCAGACGCGTTTGATCGCCTTCGTAGTCCAACACATCGTCAACCACTTGAAAGGCCGTGCCAATGGCTTGACCATATTCGGCACAGGCGGATTCGAGTTCCGGATTGGACCCCATGAGAACAGCAGGCAAGCGCGCACTGGCCTCAAAGAGTTTGGATGTTTTGGATCTAATCACGCGCAAATAGTCATCCTGACTCAGGTGAGGGTCGCGCATATTCATCAATTGCAGCACTTCACCTTCAGCGATGACATTGGTTGCATCGGCCAGGATGTCCAAGACCCTCATGTTGCCGCATGCCACCATCATTTGGAACGATCGCGAATAAAGGAAATCGCCAACCAGAACGCTTGCGGCGTTGCCAAAAGAAGCGTTCGCTGTGGGTCGCCCGCGCCGCATGCTGGACTCATCCACCACATCATCGTGGAGCAGTGTGGCGGTGTGAATGAACTCGACCACGGCAGCCAAGGTGTGACGGTCTTCATGGGTGTAACCAATGGCCCCAGCAACCATGAGCAACAAAGCAGGCCTGAGTCGCTTGCCGCCCGCTGTGATGAGATAAGTTGCGACATCTCCGACCAGAGGAACAGAGGATTCCAACCGTTTTGCGATCAAGCGATCGACGGCTAGCATGTCCTCAGTGATCAATGAAAGGGGAGATGGATCTGGTGCGGCGACTGAATTCAAGGTCATCAATCTATGAAATGAGGGTCGGATTATAGAAATCAGGTCATTGGACTCACCCCAAGCCCACCCCCACGAAGGGATATGGGCCATGGACCGTTAAGTACTCATATCCGTTTTTCGTTTGATATTCCACAAAATTGCCACTTTGAATTTGAAATTTGATAAGAAGTTGTTTGAGAATGTGAACCGGTTGTGGCTGACACATTGAATTCGAAGTGCGACAAGATCCATTCCTTTCAGCAGCCCCCTCTTTCAATCATTCATCGGAGTAGTCATGAAGTTACTGAAGTTGGTTTTGGCTCAAGCCATGTTGATGACGTTTTTGTTCGGTTCAAGCAGTGCCCGTGCGGATTTGCTGACCGATTGCAATCAAACCGCCAGTGAGGTCAACCGATCCACCCCTCAAGTGCTCGACAACATCACCACTTTGATCAATGCGGTCTGCTTCAGAGATGGTGGCGCAGTGACACTCTCCTATAGAAACCGGTTGTCTGTGAATCCTGGAGCAGTGACCCAAGCCAATTTGAACAACCTAAGACCCGGCATGGTGAATTCGTGGTGCACGGACCCCGACATGCGCGTGCTGATCAATCAGGTCAATATCCAGTACACCTACTCTGATGCGGCTGGACGGTTTATTGGCAAGATTGATCTTTCAAGGCGCGATTGCCGTTAAAACTTTCGGGCTTGCGGTTCAACAGCAAGCCCGCTCTCTGAGCTCAGGGCTGAATGACCAGCTGGGGCGAGCCCTTTAAATAAGCTTGGATGCCTGCAACGGTTTCGCCATAGAAAACCGAGTAGGTTTCTTCGGTGCCGTAGCCGATGTGAGGGGTACACAATGCCCTAGGGTGAGACAACAAAGCCTCTTCAGCAGGTGTGGCGGGCTCAGACACATATACGTCTGTGGCCACGGCGCCGAGCAAGCCCTGGTTCAAGGCCTGTAGCAATGCGGGCTGATCAACAATCTCTGCGCGTGAAGTGTTCACCAAATGACCTGTGGGCCCTAATGCCACAAGCTCTGGCAAACCCACTAGGCCTCGAGTGCGCTCGGATAAGCGCACATGGATGGACACCACGTCCGACTTTTCAAACAATTGTTGACGAGTGACCCATTCAACCCCGGCTTTTTCGCAGGCTTCTGGGGTCAGGTTTTGACTCCAGGCCATGACATGCATGCCCATGGTTTTGCCCAACTGTGCCACTTGGGCTCCCAATCTGCCCAAGCCTAAAACGCCCAGCGTTTTGCCCCTGCAATCTCTGCCCAAAGCGGTTTGCCACTTCCCTTTCTGTAAACCGTTCACATTCGGGATCAGCTGGCGCGCCAAACTCAAAATCAATAAAAAAGCCAATTCAGCGGTGGCGTGCCCAGGAGAATTGGTTCCGCAAACGGTGATCCCATGATCGTTGGCGGCTTTGACATCAATGGCCGCGTTTTGTTTGCCAGTGGTGATGATCATCCGCAGCTTGGGCAACTTTTCGATCAGGCTTCGCCCTATGGGGGTTCGCTCACGCATGACTGCAAGGATGTCAAAGCTTGCCAAGCGCTCAGAAAGTTTGTCTTCGCTCACTAGATTGTCATTGAAAAATATCACTTCACAGGCCAATGAATCCCAGTCGGCACAGTGTCGTGCCAGGTCGTTATAGTCATCGAGGACAGCGATGCGCATGGTCAATCCTTTCTAAACTGCTAGAATTCTAGGTTCCCGAGGGAATCCGCCTTCGGGGCGAAATCACTTTTCGAGGTACTCATGTACGCAGTCATAAAAACCGGTGGCAAGCAATATCGCGTCGCTGCCGGCGAAAAAATCAAAGTAGAACAGATCGCTGCGGACGTTGGCCAGGAAATTGTGCTTGACCAGGTGTTGGCTGTCGGTAACGGCGCAGACATCAAGGTGGGCACGCCCTTGGTGTCCGGCGCATCGGTCAAAGCCACTGTGGTGGCTCACGGCAAACACGACAAAATTCGCATCTTCAAGATGCGCCGTCGTAAGCACTATCAAAAACGCCAGGGGCATCGCCAACTCTTCACCGAGTTGCAGATCGCTTCCATTCACGCTTAAGGAGTAAGGACTCATGGCACAGAAAAAAGGCGGCGGCTCAACGCGCAACGGTCGCGACTCCAAGCCCAAGATGCTCGGCGTGAAAGCGTTCGGTGGTCAACAGGTTTCTGCTGGTTCCATCATTGTTCGCCAGCGTGGAACCAAATTCCATCCCGGTACCAACGTGGGCATTGGCAAAGACCATACCCTGTTTGCACTCGTCGATGGCCATGTTGATTTTTCAATCACCGGCCCAATGAGCAAGCAGGTGGTTTCCATCAAGCCGGTCTGATTCGGCTCCAAACCACCTGAAAAGCCCCGCTGGTCGGGGCTTTTTATTTAAGATTTCCCCCATGAAATTTGTTGACGAAGCCTACATCGATATTGCCGCCGGAGACGGTGGCAATGGCTGTGTGTCGTTTCGCCACGAAAAGTACAAGGAATTTGGCGGTCCAGACGGAGGCGACGGTGGCCGAGGTGGTCATGTGTTTGCTCATGCCGACCCCAACCTCAACACTTTGGTGGACTATCGCTTTTCTCGGCGACACGAAGCCAAGCGCGGACAGCACGGCATGGGCTCAGACATGTTCGGCGCTGCTGGCGAAGACATCGTTTTAAAGATGCCCGTCGGAACTCTGATCCTTGATGCAGAAACGGGCGACCTCCTGTACGAGTTGCTCACACCTGGCGAAACGATTCGAATTGCCAAAGGCGGTGACGGCGGCCACGGGAACTTGCGCTTCAAGAGCGCCATTAACAGGGCGCCTCGACAAAAAACACCAGGATGGCCTGGTGAGCGCAAAAACCTCAAGTTAGAACTCAAGGTCCTGGCCGATGTGGGTTTGCTGGGGATGCCCAACGCGGGCAAGTCCACCCTCATCTCAGCCATTTCCAACGCACGCCCCAAGATTGCAGACTACCCCTTCACGACTTTGCACCCTAACCTTGGCGTCGTGCGAGTCGGCCCTGAACAAAGTTTTGTGGTGGCCGATGTGCCAGGCCTCATCGAAGGTGCTGCTGAAGGCGCTGGTCTGGGACACCAATTCCTGCGCCATCTGCAACGCACCCGACTGCTGCTTCATTTGGTAGACATGGCTCCGTTTGATGACTCTGATCCGGTGGCTCAGGCCAAGGCCATCGTTCAAGAGCTCAAAAAATATGACCCTGAGTTGCATGCCAAACCCCGCTGGCTCGTTCTCAATAAGCTTGACATGCTCAGTCCCGAAGAGCGCGAAACACGCGTCAACGATTTCGTCAAACGGTTCCGTTACAAAGGGCCTGTGTTTCAAATTTCAGCACTGACCCATGAGGGCTGCGATCTTCTGGTGCAGTCTGTCTTCCAGCACGTGAAGGCCCAAGCCAAAGCAGAACAGCCTGTAGACCCCTCTGAGCTTGATCCTCGATTTGACCGCTGAACTCAATTTGACCTTTTCCAAGATGTCCGAAGTTTCACAACGTTTGCAACGCGCTCAGCGATGGGTCATCAAAGTGGGGTCCAGTTTGGTCACCAATGAGGGGCGTGGGCTGGACGAAAAAGCGATTGGCGATTGGTGCGCCCAAATGGCCCAATTGGCCAAGGGCGGACCAGATGGCGTACCCAGAGAAATCATCATGGTGTCCAGTGGCGCGATTGCCGAGGGCATGAAGCGCCTGGGTTGGAACAAAAGGCCAAGCGAACTGCATGAGCTGCAAGCGGCAGCTGCGGTGGGCCAAATGGGTTTGGCTCAAATTTATGAAACCCAATTGCGTGAGCACGGCATGGGCAGTGCACAGATCCTGCTCACCCATGCAGATCTGGCTGATCGAGAACGTTACCTCAACGCCAAATCCACCCTTCTGACCTTGCTGGCACATGGCGTCATTCCCGTCATCAATGAAAACGACACGGTGGTCAACGACGAAATCAAATTCGGCGACAACGACACCTTGGGTGCATTGGTTGCCAATTTGGTTGAGGCCGATTTGCTGGTCATCCTCACCGATCAAAAAGGTTTGTTCAGCGCAGATCCCAGGCGTGATCCCGATGCCCGCTTCATCGATGAAGCCCTCGCAGGTGATCCAGCACTCGAACGCATGGCAGGTGGTGCAGGGTCCAGCATTGCTCGCGGCGGCATGATCACCAAGGTGATGGCAGCCAAGCGCGCAGCAGGCTCTGGAGCCAGCACAGTCATCGCATGGGGCAGAGGCCAGGATGTGTTGGTCAAACTGGCAGCGGGCATCAATTTGGGAACCGTCTTGCTTGCACCCACTCAAAAACAGCAAGCGCGCAAACAATGGATGATGGACCACTTGCAATTGCCTGGTGGCATCCACATCGATCAAGGGGCAGTCAGAAAATTGTGCGAGGAAGGCAAAAGCCTTTTACCAGTAGGCATGGTCTCGGTGCTAGGCGAATTCTTTCGAGGTGATGTGATTGCCATCCTCGACCCAAGCGGCAAAGAGATTGCCCGTGGCCTTGCGAACTATGCGAGTGCAGATGCCAAGCGTTTGTGCGGCAAGTCATCCGCAGAAATCGAAGGCATTTTGGGTTTCATTGCCGAACCGGAAATGGTTCACCGCGACAACTTGGTCATTCAAGCCTGAAGGCTTAAGACAAGCCTTCAACACACTCCACGCACAAGCTTCATTGTGAGTCGCCAGCCTGAAGGGGTGCGCCCCCTTGATGAGAGGGTGCATCTGGAGTCATGGGGTCAGAAGACGCATGGCCCTCACTGTCCTCATCGGCCTCGTTGTGAACTGGCCTTTGACGTTGCCTGAGGTAACGCCCCCGAACTTCATGGCGTGGCAAAAATCTGGCCAATTCATTAAGGGCCATTTCATAAACACCCCGCTTGAATTCCACCACCACATCCAGTGGAACCCAGTAATCGTTCCAGCGCCAAGCATCGAATTCGGGATGACTGGTCGCCCGAAGATTCAAGTTCCAATCGGGTTTGACCAATTGCAACAAGTACCAGATTTGCTTTTGGCCTTTATAGTGCCCCCTGGCTTCACGCCGAATGAAATGATCGGGGACTTCATAGCGCAACCAATCGCGGGTCCTCCCCACAATGCGCACATGCTCTGGAAGCAAACCCACTTCCTCAAAGAGCTCACGGTACATCGCCTGCTCTGGGGACTCGCCTCGATCAATCCCCCCTTGAGGGAATTGCCAACTGTGGGTGCGAATGCGTTTTCCCCAGAAAACCTGATTGCGTTGGTTGAGCAGCACAATGCCGACATTGGGTCGAAAGCCGTCCCGGTCAAGCATAATCAAGCCTCAAATTTTTGAACTGAGACCATTATCCACAGTCTCGGTTGTCCTTCAAGTCATTGCCCCTTTCAAATTCTTTCGGCCACATGAAAGCTTCTCAGTTCCTCATCACCACCCTCAAAGAAGCGCCGTCCGATGCTGAAGTCGTCAGCCACCAGTTGATGATGAGAGCCGGTCTGATCAAAAAACTTTCTGCAGGTGTGTACAACTACATGCCCATGGGCTTGCGCATCATTCGCAAAGTCGAAGCCATCGTCCGTGAAGAAATGAACCGGGCGGGTGCTATCGAATTGACCATGCCCGTGGTTCAGCCCGCTGAGCTTTGGCAAGAGACTGGCCGTTTCGACAAGATGGGCCCCGAGTTGCTGCGCATCAAAGACAGGCACGATCGTGACTATGTGGTTCAACCCACCAGCGAAGAGGTCGTGACCGATGTGGCTCGCCAAGACTTGCGAAGCTACAAACAATTGCCTAAAAACCTCTACCAAATTCAAACTAAATTCAGAGATGAACGCCGACCACGTTTTGGACTCATGCGTGGCCGCGAGTTCATCATGAAAGATGCCTACAGCTTTGACCGCACTGCCGATGCTGCACAAATCAGCTATCAGGTCATGGCGCAAGCCTATCGCCGCATCTTTGATCGATTTGGGTTGACCTACCGCGCAGTCGCCGCTGACAGCGGTGCCATCGGTGGCGACCTCAGCGAAGAGTTTCAGGTCATTGCGGCCACGGGCGAAGATGCCATCGTGTACTGTCCAGACAGCGACTACGCCGCCAACATGGAAAAGGCGGAGGCCTTGGCCCCAGAGAGCAAGAGACCCGCTGCTACCCAAGCCATGACCAAAACCCCAACACCGGGCAAGAGCACCTGTGCCGAAGTGGCCGAACTGTTGGGCCTTCCTTTGAGCAACACCGTCAAATCCTTGGTGCTCGCCACCGATGAGCTCGACGAGCATGGGGCGGTCATCAGCTCCACCGTTTGGTTGCTCTTGCTCAGGGGCGATCACGACATGAATGAAGTCAAGGTGGGCAAGTTGCCCGCCTTCCAAAAAGGATTCCGATTCGCCACCCTTGCCGAAATCGAACACCACTTTGATTGCAAGCCCGGCTATCTGGGCCCCATTGGTTTGAAGCACCCCTTGAAAGTGGTGGCAGACCGCGAAGTGGCCGTCATGGCCAACTGGATTTGTGGTGCCAATGAGGTCGATGCCCACATCACAGGTGTCAATTGGGGCCGGGATCTCCCCGAGCCTGATCTGGTTGCAGATTTGCGCAACGTGGTTGCCGGCGACCGCTCACCCGACGGCAAAGGTCTTTTGGCCATCGAGCGCGGCATCGAGGTGGGCCATGTCTTTTATCTGGGGACAAAGTACTCCAAGGCCATGAACGCCACCTTCCTCGATGAAAACGGCAAACCTCAATTTTTTGAAATGGGGTGTTATGGCATTGGCATCACGCGCTTGCCAGCCGCCGCCATCGAACAAAACCACGACGAGCGCGGCATCATTTGGCCCGATGCGATTGCCCCCTTCACCTTGGCGATTTGCCCCATCGGCATGGACAGGAGCGAAGCCGTTGCCAAAGCGGCCCAAGACCTCTACGCAGAGATGACCCAGTCCGGCATTGATGTGATCCTGGACGACCGCAATGAACGTCCTGGCGTCATGTTTGCAGATTGGGAATTGATTGGCGTTCCCCACCGGGTGGTTTTGTCTGACCGCGGGTTGAAGTCCGGTACGGTCGAGTACCAGCATCGCAAAGACACCGAAGCCACATCGGTGGGCGCGTCTGAGATCGCTTCATTTCTGAAGGCCAGGTTCACCCCCTGACGATGATCCAGCCCATTAAAAAAGGCGGCCTAGGCCGCCTTTTTGTTGCGAGCAGATCGCTTGAACTTCAGCTGGATGTGCCCAAAGCCTGTTGCAGTTCTCCAGACTCATACATTTCCATCATGATGTCTGAGCCACCAATGAACTCGCCCTTGATGTAGAGCTGGGGAATGGTGGGCCAATTGCTGAAGGTCTTGATGCCTTCGCGAATTTCCTGATCATCCAGCACATTGACCGTTTTGATGGTCTTAGGGTCCACTCCGCTGGCTTTCAAAACTTGCAATGCACGGCCCGAGAAACCGCACATGGGAAATGACGCCGTTCCCTTCATGAACAAAACCACTTCATTGGAATCCACCAATTCAGCGATGCGTTGTTGAACTTGTGTCATGTGAGACCTCCACTATCTATCTTGATGCGATCGCACCCGCGAACCGCTGTGCATGAATTATTCCACTACCGGCCACTGCCCGCCGCTGCAACGCTCAATCCCTGCCAAATCGCAACGGCATTGCACCTGCAAGAAGCCGCGGGATTCCATAAGGGCTCTGACTGCACGGGATTGGTCATGGCCGTGTTCCACCAACAGCCATCCACCGGGCATGAGGCGATTTGGAGCTTCATCGATCAGAAGCCGCAAATCGTGCAGGCCGTCAGCCCCCGAGACCAAGGCTTGGCGTGGCTCGTGAACCAAGGCGTCCAAATGCGGATCATGCTCTGCAATGTAGGGTGGGTTGCTGACGATGAGGTCAAACTGCCCAGCAACCTGATCGAACCAATTGCTGAGGGTGAACATCACCTTGAGCCCAAGCCTTTGTGCATTGGCATGGGCCACCGCCAAGGCCTGTTCGCTTTGATCAACGGCACTCACTTTGGCTGCAGGGAGATGGTGAGCCAGCGCCAAGGCAATTGCACCGCTGCCGGTTCCCAGATCCAGGATTTGCGGCATGGCCATGCCTTGGGCCAGCGACAAAGCCCAATCCACCAAAGTTTCGGTATCGGGCCTTGGGTCCAGCACCTGTTCGCTGATGCGCAGTTCTAAGCCGTAAAACTCTTTTATGCCTGTTAAAAAAGCCACGGGCACACCTGCCCCCCGCCGTTTGACCCAATCGCACCAAGTCGCCCAGGCCTCATCGCTGAGCGCATCATCTTCATGCGTGATCAGCCAGGCCCGATCTCGCACAGCGGGGTTGACCAAATGAAGCATCATCGTTTGGGCGTCGGTTCGTGACAACCCATGACCTAGGGCATGGGCCAAGGCTTGAGCCACAGTGGGCTCGTGGTGCATGTCGTTCATGCGCTGGCTTCCAGATCGGCCAGCAATTCGGCTTCTCGCGCCGTTCTCAATGCGTCGAGCAACTCGCCCAAGTCGCCCTCCATCACCATGGGCAATTTGTAAAGGGTCAGGTTGATGCGGTGGTCCGTGACCCGCCCCTGCGGGAAGTTGTAGGTGCGAATTCGATCCGACCGATCGCCACTGCCCACCAAGCCTTTGCGCAACGCCGCATCTTTGGCCGCCTGGTTTTTACGTTCCTGTTCGGCTAGCCTAGCCGCCAGCACTTGCATGGCTTTGGCTTTGTTGCGGTGTTGTGAGCGGTCATCTTGGCATTCAGCGACCAGACCTGTGGGCAGATGGGTGATCCGCACTGCTGAATCGGTTTTGTTCACATGCTGACCACCCGCACCACTGGCGCGAAAGGTGTCGATTCGCAAATCGGCTGGATTGAGAGAGACCGCTTGGGCCTCATCGGGCTCAGACAAAACGGCCACGGTGCAAGCACTGGTGTGGATGCGCCCTTGTGATTCGGTCACTGGCACGCGCTGAACCCGATGGCCGCCTGATTCAAATTGCAGCAAGCCATAAACACCTTCAGAGTCGCTGCTGATGCGAATCACCACTTCCTTATAGCCACCAAGATCGCTGGGCGATTCACTGATGAGCGAGACCATCCAGCCTCTGCCCTCCGCATGGCGCGTGTACATGCGCAGCAAGTCACCTGCAAAAAGCGCTGACTCATCGCCTCCTGTGCCCGCACGGATTTCCAAAAAAGCGGGCCGGTGGTCATCTGGCCCTTTGGGCAGCAAGAGCCTCATGAGTTGATGCTCAAGGTCCTCGAGGGCAGGGCTCAAGCGATCCAGTTCGGTCTGGGCCTCTCCCTTTAAGGTCGCATCGCTGGCAGGGTCGTTGAGCCAATCGAGCCATTGCTGGCGATCCGCCTGAAGGCCTTGCCACTCTTGAAAGCGTTCGGCCAGCACAGCGACTTGGGTGCGCTCACGGGAGAGCACCATCCACTCGTTCATGTTGGCCAGGATGTCTTCGCGCGAGAGCAAAAAATCGAGCTCATGCAAGCGTTCGAGCTCGCGCTCCAGGCGAGTGCGCACAAAGTCTTTCATGGTTGGAGCTAACGCGATCCGCGCAAAAAGAAATGCTCGATCGCGTGACGGGCGCGTTCCCGACTCTCTGGGTTGGCGGCGCGCATTTCGGCCATGGCGCCATGCAACATTTTTTGAGTCAGCGATTTGCTCAACTGCTCAAGAACCGCCTCGACGGATTCGCCTTTGGCCAACATGCGCTGGGCTTTGGCCAGTTCGGCTTCGCGCCAGGCATTGGCTTGGGCGTTGAGTTGCTGCAACAGCGGAACGTCCTCACGCTGCTGCAACCAGTAAACAAACTGCTGAACACCGTCTTCGATGATGACTTCGGCCTGAGCCACAGCGGCTTGCCGGTTCGCCTGCCCTTGTTGAACCACCTGAGCCAAGTCATCCACGGTGTAGAGGAAGACGTGATCGAGTTGTTTGACCTCGGGCTCGATGTCGCGTGGCACAGCCAAGTCCACCATGAACACCGGACGCTGGCGACGCTTGCGAATGGCGCGCTCAACAGCACCCAAACCCACCAAAGGCAAGGAGCTGGCGGTGCAACTGATCACCGCGTCGAATTCGTGAAGGCGGTCTGGCAATTCGGCCAGACGCATGACATCCGCACCAAAACGGCTGGCCAATTGCTCGCCACGATCCAGGCTGCGGTTGGCAATCGTCATCTGGCGAGGCGTCTTGGCCGCAAAGTGGGCGATGCACAGCGCAATCATGTCGCCCGCGCCAATGAACAAAACGCGCAGATCGCTGAGGTTTTCAAAAATTTGCCCGGCCAGGCGCACGCTCGCGGCGGCCATGCTGATGGAGTGCGCACCGATTTCGGTGGACGAGCGCACCTGCTTGGCCACAGAGAACGAGCGTTGAAAAAGTTGATTGAGCGTGCTGCCCACAGCCCCATGGTCGCTGGCAACGCGAACGGCTTCTTTGAGTTGGCCCAGGATTTGGGGCTCACCCAGGACCATGGAATCCAGCCCGCTGGCCACCCGAAAAGCATGTCGAGCTGCTGCATCGTTTTGATGCAGGTACACATGCGGCTGGAGTTCATGGGGGCTCACACCTCCAGAGGCGGCCAACCAGCCCAGAGATTGGTCCAGCAGGGGTGCATCGGCTGCGCAATACAACTCGGTGCGATTGCAGGTTGAAAGGATGGCGGCTTCGGCCGAATGCCCCAAGTGTCCCTTCAAGGCCGACAAGCCTGAAGTTGTGTTTTCAGGACCAAAAGCAAAACGGCTGCGCAGATCAATCGGCGCAGTGGTGTGGTTCAAGCCTAGGGTCCAAACTGCCATGGGGATGGAATTATAAAATTCAGCCCATGAGTCTTGACGATTGGTTCTGGGTTTTTGCGAACTTTTTCATGCCTGCATGGGCCATGGCGTTGCTGTTGTCGCTGTTGGCACCTCGATTGATGGCGTCAGAACGGCGTCCGTCTTTCTTTTTCAACCTCATGCTCAGCGGCTTTTTGGGTTCGCTGGTGCTCCTTGTGGCGCTGGTGCTGACCCAACACGATGGGCGAATGCTGACCTACGGTATTCTGATTTTGGTTCAGGCCACTTTGCAGTGGTGGTTGCAACGTCCCACTGCCTGAGCAGCTTTTAACCCTCTAATGCCGCTCGAATGACGCATGCGGACATCAACCGTCTAAGTGTGTGTCTTTCACCCCTGCGATAACATCGCTCGACCCTATGAATGCCCCCACTCCATTGCACCAATTGTTGCCCTCAACCCAAGAGGCGCCACGTTTGCGTGAAATCCCCTACAACTACACCTCGTTCTCGGATCGGGAGATCGTTGATCGCGTGCTCGGTTCTCAGGCCTGGGTCCTGCTGGAGCGCTTGCGCGAAGAGCGCCGCACGGGGCGGTCTGCCCGCATGCTTTACGAGGTGTTGGGTGACATCTGGGTGGTGCAACGCAACCCCTATCTTCAAGACGATTTGCTGCTGAATCCACGCCGTCGCCGCATGCTGGTCGAGGCCCTGGAGCACCGCCTTGCAGAAGTTGAAAAGCGCCGCACCCCTGACGCCGATGGTCAGCGCGATGCCCATGTCGGTCAATTGCTCCAAATGGCCAGATCCAGCGTATTGGCGTTTTCGCGCCACTTCCAAGAGGTCGAGCGTTTGCGCCGTCAAGTGCTTCGCCGTTTGCGCCGCCACACAGCCTCCGACAACATCCAATTCGATGCCGTCAGCCGCGTTGCCCACGTCACCGACGCCACCGATTGGCGGGTTGAATACCCTCTGGTGGTGTTGTCGCCCGACACCGAAGTCGAAACGGCGGCGCTGGTCAAGGCCTGCATTGAATTGGGCCTCACCATCGTGCCCCGAGGGGGCGGCACGGGTTACACGGGTGGCGCCATTCCCCTGACCTGGAAGAGCGTGGTCATCAACACCGAGAAACTCGAAGCCATGAGCGAAGTCGAGTGGGTGGAGCTGCCCGGTCTTTCGCAAAAAGTGCCCACCGTCTGGACCGAAGCGGGCGTGGTCACCCAGCGGGTTGCCGATGCGGCCGAGCGCGCCGACCATGTGTTCGCAGTGGACCCCACCTCAGCCGAAGCCTCTTGCATCGGCGGCAACATCGCGATGAATGCGGGCGGGAAAAAAGCCGTGTTGTGGGGAACGGCTCTGGACAACCTCGCCAGTTGGCGCATGGTCACCCCATCGGCACAATGGCTGGAGGTCGTTCGCATTGGGCACAACTTGGGCAAGATTCACGATGCCGAATGGGCCGACTTCGAACTGCGCTACTTTGAAGCCGACGGCAAAACCCCCATTCGAACCGAGACCCTGCGCATTCCCGGCGCCAGTTTTCGCAAATCAGGGCTTGGCAAAGATGTCACCGATAAATTCCTGAGCGGTTTGCCTGGTGTTCAAAAAGAAGGCTGCGATGGCCTCATCACCAGCGCGCGTTGGGTGGTCCATCGCATGCCGAGCCACACGCGAACCGTTTGCCTTGAATTTTTTGGCGCGGCTCACGACGCCGTCCCCAGCATTGTCGAAATCAAAGACTTCATGTTTGCCCAAGCCAAAGCAACCGGCGTGGTCCTCGCTGGACTTGAGCACTTGGATGACCGTTACCTGCGCGCCGTTGGATATGCCACCAAATCCAAGCGTGGCGGACTGCCCAAGATGGTCCTCATTGGCGACATCGCTGGCAACGATGCCGATGCGGTGGCCCGCGCCACCTCTGAAGTGGTTCGTTTGGCCAATGCCCGCTCTGGCGAGGGCTTTGTGGCCGTGAGTGCCGAAGACCGCAAAACCTTTTGGGCCGACCGCAAACGCACTGCGGCCATCAGTCGCCACACCAACGCCTTCAAGATCAACGAAGACGTGGTCATACCCTTGGAGCGGATGGCCGAGTACACCGATGGCATAGAGCGCATCAACATCGAGCTTTCCTTGCGCAACAAAATCGCCTTGTGCGATGCCTTGGTGCAATGGTTTGACTCCGATGCCATGCCCATTCATCAACTCAAGGCCGATCGCGACGATGGCCTGACCACCGAGCTGGCGCAAGAACGTCTGCAAGAAGCGGTGGCCTGCGTGTTGGAGGTGAGGGCGCTGTGGCAATCTTGGTTGGACCAGGTCGACGAGCGCTTCCACGAACTGCAAAACCACAGCCTTCGCGCCAGTTGGAAAACTCAAATCCGTGAGCCTTTGCAGCGCATCCTCAGTGGCAAGGCATTTGACCCATTGCTTGAAGAGTGCAACCGCATTCACCAACGCGTGCTCAAGGGTCGCGTCTGGGTGGCCTTGCACATGCACGCCGGTGACGGCAACGTGCACACCAACATCCCCGTCAACAGCGACGACTACGAGATGCTTCGCACAGCCCATGAGGCCGTGGGTCGCATCATGAAGCTCGCGCGCAGCCTGGGCGGCGTGATCTCCGGTGAGCACGGCATTGGCATCACCAAGCTTGAATTCCTGAGTGACGACGAGCTGGCCCCCTTTGCCCGCTACAAACAACAAGTCGATCCTCAAGGGCATTTCAACAAAGGCAAGTTGTTGAGGGGGGAGGCGCTCTCTGGTTTGGGTGACGATGTGCGACAAGCTGATTTGAGCCATGCCTACACCCCCAGCTTTGGCCTCATGGGGCATGAGTCGCTCATCATGCAGCAGTCCGACATCGGCGCCATTGCCGATTCGGTCAAAGACTGCTTGCGTTGCGGCAAGTGCAAACCCGTTTGCGCCACCCATGTTCCTCGCGCCAATTTGCTCTACAGCCCTCGCAACAAAATCCTGGCCACCTCACTCTTGATTGAGGCCTTCCTCTACGAAGAGCAAACCCGCAGGGGTGTTTCCATCAAGCATTGGCAAGCTTTCGAAGACGTGGCCGATCACTGCACCGTTTGCCACAAGTGCGCTTCGCCTTGCCCGGTCAAGATCGACTTCGGTGACGTGACCATGAACATGCGCAACCTCTTGCGCAAGATGGGTAAAAAGAAATTCAATCCGGGCACGGCCGCCTCAATGTTTTTCCTGAACGCGACGAATCCCCAAACGATTAACCTAACCCG
>JACCDO012051818.1_pt1 | contig 31453 bp, 28 predicted proteins | sample 7446101 | NCBI WGS metagenome assembly JACCDO01 (sample SAMN15323440, study PRJNA562643) | freshwater metagenome | isolation source: river surface water | place: USA:Blue River Watershed | collected 2017-08-16
CCAGATTGTGATTCTGGTTGTCGCGGGTTCGAGTCCCGTCGTTCGCCCCAAAATATCCCTAAAGCTCCCTTGAGGAGCTTTTTCTATTACAGTCATCATCATGAAAAGATTTGATATTTACCAAGTGCTATTTGGCATCTTGTTGACCGTTATAGCGGCTTATTTCATGCTGCGTCCTAGCGCTAGTCAAAGTGCGCCTGCATCTTCTATTGCTACCATGCAAATTGGCAATTTGATTTGGGATCAAACGGAAATGAATGTTGCCGATGTGAAATCCTTTGCGTCTGCTACCGGCTTTATTAGTGCTGCCGAGAAGAAGGGTGGTGGCCTATCCTATGAGGCAGGATTTGTGCAAAAGCCTGGATGGAATTGGAAATCTCCTTATGGGGTTCCTGCGGGAGATTTAGAGCCTGCAGTGCATCTCAATCAAAAAGAAGCAGAAACCATTTGCCGTTACTTTGGCAAGCGCTTACCAACGGATGCTGAATGGACTTTGGCGGCATTTCTGGAGCAAAGAGCAAATCCTCCATCTGGGTTTATTCAGGGGCAACGTTATCCCTTTCCTGGTGGAAGCACTCCAGCAGTTTCACATTGCTTAAATGGTTGTGGTAATTACAAAGGCTTAGCTCCCATAGGCGCACTTAACCGCGGAACGGGTCATGTCACCACCAAAACAACCAAACCTGGTGTGAATGGATTGCTTGATATGGGCGGTAATGTTTGGGAGTGGACCGCAACAGAGCGTCATGGCGGGTATATCACCCGAGGTGCCTCATGGTGGTACGGGCCTGAACGTCAACAAGAGTCTGATGTCGAGTCTAAGTCCGGCGATATTACTGTGGTCTATATCGGGTTTCGTTGTGTCGCAGATGCCGTGAAACAATAGGGGATGTCAACCTACGCTCTTCAATCTTCTGAAATTGAAATCACTCCTGATTATGAGGCGGTGATTGAGGCTATTGAGCGACACGACCCATACATTTTTGTCAGTGGCAAAGCAGGCACTGGAAAAACCACTCTCATTGGTTATCTGCGCGAGGCCATTCCTGGGAATGTCGTAGTAGTGGCACCTACAGGTGTTGCCGCTTTGCAGGTCAAGGGCGTCACTATTCACTCATTTTTTCGCTTGCCACCTCGCCTAATATTTCCTGAGGAGGATATTAAGCCGCTGCGTGATAAGCGTTTATATAAAGATATCCGTCTACTCATTATTGATGAAATATCTATGGTGAGGGCCGATGTCGTTGATGCTATGGACTTATTTCTCCGTGAGAATGGTCCACATAAGGGCAAGCCCTTTGGTGGTATTCAGGTCATGTTTGTTGGCGATCTCTTTCAGTTGCCCCCTGTTGTATCTAATAGTGACATGCAAGTGCTCGCAGATCGAGGATATGAGGGACCTTATTTCTTTTGTGCGATGGTCCTGCATCGTAAAGATGTCACGATGATCGAGCTTTCGAAGATATTTCGTCAAAAGGACGAGCATTTTGCCAATTTATTAAATCGTATTCGCATTAATCATGATGTCGATGAAGCAATTGATACGCTCAACGCCCAATGTTTTCATCAGGATCAAGCGCCAGATGAACAAACGATTACCTTGACCACCACTAATGCAAGAGCAGATCAAATTAATGGCGCAGGACTGCGTGCACTTGATTCAGAGAGTAAGACTTATGTTGGCAAAACGACAGGTAAATTTAATGTGGATGAGCGCAATCTACCATCCCCTAATTACCTAGTTCTTAAAGTGGGTGCTAAGGTAATGTTTACTGCCACGGATCCAGGCTTTCCCAAGCGTTGGGTCAATGGAACGCTCGGTGTAGTGCGTGAATTACTAGCTGATAAGGTGAAGGTGATGGTGCAGAACGGCCCCTATACCAATACAGTTGAAGTGAGTGGTCATCAGTGGGAATCATATCGCTATGACCATGACATGATGTCGGGAAAAATTTCACCCAGCATTATCGGTACCTATGTGCAAATTCCACTCATGTTGGCATGGGCAGTGACCATACATAAAAGTCAGGGTAAAACCCTTGACAAAGTCAAAGTAGATCTTTCATCGGGAACTTTTGCATCGGGGCAGGTTTATGTAGCGCTGAGTCGTTGCAAAACCATTGAAGGTATTTCATTGCAAAGACCGATTGAACCCAAAGATGTCAGTTGCGATCAAGAGATTAAGCGTTTTTATTTAAATTGTTTACCCTCATAGGTTACGCTTATCCCAAAAAATGGGTAAGAGCAATCCTAAGACCTTAGCAGCTAGTCTTAACATGCGGGAACAGGCATTTATCTCAATCTTTAAAACCCGGCTGCGCAACCATCACGACGATGATCGCTGCCTGCAATATATGCAGAATTGTTATCATCCGTTAACCTTGCAATAGCTTGTGCACTACCAAAATCCAAACTGTTAGCTGGCTGAATTGCAACTTCATGACCCATCGCCCGCAGTCCTTCGATCACGCTGGGCGGCATGGCTGCTTCAACGGTTAATTTGCCCAGATCATCAATGCGCCAGCGAGGTGCATCCGAGCAGGCTTGTGGGTTTAGATACTCATCAATAAAGCGCATCACAAATTGAATATGGCCTTGAGGCTGCATATTGCCACCCATGACTCCAAATGCCATAGCTGGTTTTCCTGCTTTTGTAAGGAACGCTGGCAAGATGGTGTGAAAAGGACGCTTCCCTGGGGCAACTTGATTGGGATGTCCTGCAGTTAATCTAAAGCTCATGCCGCGATTGTGAAATGCAATGCCGCCTGGTGCCACTACGCCTGATCCAAAGCCCTTGAAATTCGATTGGATGTAAGAAATCATCATGCCTGATTCATCAGCAGCACATAGATATACTGTGCCGCCAGAATGGGGGTCGCCAGCCCCATAACTACCTGCTTGTTGATGATTGATTAATGCGGCACGACTAGCTAAATAATCACGATCAAGTAAGTTTGCGGTGGACACTGGGGCGGAACGAGGGTCCGATATGTATGCATATGCATCAGCAAAGGCTAGACGCATTGCTTCTACTTGTAGATGAATGCGTTGTGCAGAATTAGCCGGATATTGTTTTACATTCGCCGCCTGCAAAATGCCTAAAGCCATTTGTGCTGCAATGCCTGAGCCGTTAGGAGGAATCTCATGTAAGGTATATTCGCCGTAATCAAATGCGAGTGGCTCAACCCATTCAGGGCGATAGTTAGCAAAGTCTTGCATGGTGAAGCATCCTCCAGTTGCCTCGGAAAAACTGACCATTTCTTTTGCAAGAGCACCTGTATAGAACGATTCCCCTGCAGTTTCTGCAATATCTCGTAGCGTCATCGCTTGAGCTGGGTAGCGCCAAATATGACCTGCTTGCGGTGCCTTGCCGTCAATTAAAAATGCTTCACTAAAGCCAGGTTGATTTTTTAAAATTGGGATTGCCTCTCGCCATTGGCGTGCGATCACTGGAGAAACCGGAAATCCATTTTCCGCATAATTAATCGCACGCTTAAATAGGGTTGCAAAAGAAAGCTTGCCAAACTTTTTAGAAAGCTCAATCCAACCAGAAATCATGCCCGGTACGGTAACCGTATTCCAGCCGATTAAATCCATCTCTGACTTGCCTGAAAAAAAATCGGGTGTCCAAGCAGCAGGGGCACAACCGGATGCATTGAGTCCATGCAGTTTTTTTCCGTCCCACAAAATAGCGAAACCATCTCCCCCTAGGCCATTCATTGTGGGCTCAACGACGGTGAGTGTGATGGCTGTCGCCAGCGCCGCATCTACAGCGTTCCCGCCATTTTGAAGAGCCTCAATCCCGGCTTGAGTAGCAAGGGGTTGGGAGCTAGCAACCGCGTTTCTAGCTAGAACTGGTGCACGACCACCACCATATGGAGGGGAGATAAGCATGATTTATAAGTGTCGATTGATTGATGAGCCCATTCTATCGCATGACTTTTCGATGATCCTGCGGTAAAGCAGCAGAGATAGAGCGGTTTTCTATTGATTCAATAGATGATAAATAATGGGAATGGCTACGGCGCTGATAACACCATTCATTCCCATCGCTAGACTGGCATAGGTGCCTGCTTCTGGATGAATACTGAAGGCGCGGGATGTACCAATGCCATGGGCACCGATTCCAATGGCAAAACCCCTTTGCCACCATGCTTTAATACCTAAAGCATTCAGAACAAACGGCGCCAAAATGGCACCTAGTATTCCTGTGCTGACTGCAAAAATAGCCGTTAATGTGGGTGACACACCAATGCGTTCAGCAATACCCATCGCAATAGGTGCGGTCACTGATTTAGGATACATAGCCCCAGTGATACTGCTATCGGCACCCAAGAGCTTGGCAATTTCGACAGCGCTCACAATAGAAACAATGCCACCAGTACATAATGATGCAATGATGGGAAGAGACCTTCCTTTGAGACTACTTAAGCCTCGATAAATAGGGATAGCTAGCGATACAGTAGCTGAGCCTAAGAGAAAGTGAATAAATTGCGCACCTTCAAAATAGGTGGAGTATGGCATGCCGACCAACTGAATAGTCGTTGCAACGATCAATATGGCTATCGCAACAGGATTGGCAATAGGATTCTGGTTGGTGCGCTTATAAATTGTGAGCCCTATTTGATAGGCTGCTAAGGTGATGAATAAAGCAAAGAGAGGGCTGCCGGAGAGGTATACCCAAATTTCAACGATAGAATGCTTTTCACTCATCGCGTGCCTGCTGTTTTTGGCTCAATAGCCGTGCAATCATAGCGCTGGAGCCAATAGTCAATATCACACTACCAATCAATGCGGAAAGAATAGCCAATGCGTTCGCTTGAAGTTGCGGTAGAAATAGCACTACGCCAACAGCTGCAGGTACAAAAAGCAAACCAAGATATTGACTGAAGCCATCAGCCACCATCGCGAGTTCCGCATGAATACCCTTACGAAACACTAGCCATCCCACCAGCATGACTAGACCAATGACTGGTCCAGGCAATGTTGGCAAAAAGAATTTAGAAACTAGCTCCCCAATACTTTGAAAGAGCAGGATTTGAACCAGACCGGATATCATGATTCAGCCTGGTTTTTAGCGCTAGTCTGAAAAAACAACTGAAGTGGCGCCATTGATCAGTACGCGATCATGCAAGTAATAACGTAGAGCGCGGGATAGAACGGTACGTTCAAGATCGCGACCTTTTCTGACGAGATCCTCAGGTGTATCACCATGGGTTACGCGAGTAACATCTTGTTCAATAATTGGGCCTTCGTCTAGGTCGCTAGTTACAAAATGGGCTGTAGCGCCGATGAGTTTGATACCACGCGCGTGTGCTTGATGGTAAGGTTTCGCGCCTTTAAAGCTAGGTAAGAATGAGTGATGGACGTTGATACAGCGCCCTGATAACTTAGTGGAAAGATCATCAGACAAGATTTGCATATAGCGCGCCAAAATGACCATATCTACTTTTGATTCAGCAATGATCTCTAGTAATTTTGCTTCTTGAGCGGGTTTGGTTTCTGGGGTTACCGGTAGGTGATAAAAAGGAATATTGGCAAAATCGATACTCTCATAAACCTCGCGAGGGTGATTGGAAACAATCCCGCAAATCAACATCGGTAGCTCACCAATGCGCCAACGATAAAGCAAATCGACCAAGCAATGATCTAATTTTGATGCCATGATGAGTACGCGTTTTAAATCTTTTACTGCACGCAGATTCCAATTTAGCTCAAAACGTTTAGCAATTTCAGCAAATCCAGAGCGTAATGTATTGCCATCGGTTGGGCAGCTAAAACTGACACGCATAAAAAAACGCTTAGACGCTTTGTCATCAAATTGCTGGGCTTCCTCAATATCACCACCCGCCTGAAAAATATACGTGGATACAGCAGCAACAATGCCCGGCTTATTTGGGCAGGTTAATGTCAGGTAGTAATTTTCAGTAGTCATTGCGAATTTCATAAATAGTCGTTATCAGAGCCAATTTTAGTCGTTCGCTCAATTGTTTTCAGAAAGAAGGAAAAGGCTTATTGGATTGCTTCTTTGGGGGCATCCGCTGGGCCCGCTAGAGGTGCGCTGTTATCAATGATTTTGGGCATCACGACATCCACGCAGATCGATTTACCGTTCAGAATGTGAAAAAAGCTGCACTCTTTTTTGGTGGCTGCAGAGGCAGCATGTTCTAGCGGGGATTTGCCAGTAGTGGCGGTGGAGGCAAGACTGGTTGCCGTCATTGGGTTTGCAACTGCCGCGGTGGTTACGGTAGTGCCTGCAGAGCTTGCTGCCGCAGTGCTAGTTGTTCCTAGGGCTGCTAAAGGCGCCGCACAACCTTGAACTAATCCAATCAATAAGAATGGGGTAATCGTCCAAGCAATCCGCATGGGCGAGAAAGAAACTTATTTTTTGATGGTGCAGACAGTGTTAAAAACGCCGGCTGCCCATGTCTCACTAACAACGGGTTCAAACTTGCTATCAGGAGTGTTGTTATCAGAAACTAACTTACCAGTACCTTTGCCTCCAGAAAATTCTTTATAAGCAATCGGGCGATAGCTGATATTAGGACAATCAAACTCATTTAAACCAATGATTGAAAGAACGGTTTCGCGATTCTCTGGATTAGTGCCCGGTTTCTTGAAATCGAGCATAGACATAATTTGTACTTTTTCGCCTTGAGTTCTCACAGTGTCAAGATCGACAGAGACAATCATTAATTCGTTTGAACCAAGCTCTTTCCATGCAGCTGATGCATGATTGTAAGCAAGGAGAAGGGCAATAGAGGAGAGGCTAATAAGGATTTTTTTCATAGTGATACTTTACTTAGCAAGAAATCAATAGGGTTAAGCAATTTAGGGGTATTTTATACGCCAACCAGTAAAGGGATTATTTATTTACCAGCTCAAGGCTGCGTTTAATGTTTTGGGGCTTCATTTGCAGGGGAAGATATTCGTTCTTTGCCCAGAGCGGCATCATATTGCGATAAAAATGACTCTGTACCCAGCCAGATTGACCCGATTGAAAGATAAAGAGGGACTTTTCCAAATCAGCTAGGTCGTAGATGGCTCTCAAACTCGCAGCCTGCAAAGTTTCATAAGGGCGATCAGATCGCAAAAGCTCAAGCCTGCCAACATTGATCGTATTGCTGTCCCCTGGAAAAGGGGTTTGTAAGTTAAATAGTTTGCCGATCAGGGGAATTTTGCTAAATGGGCGATGTTCTGAAATCGCAATATGCGCGTTTCCCCAAGTCCATTTACTGGGATCGCTCCCGTATTCCTTGCTTAAATACTCCAATGCTTTGTTATAGGCATCATTAGATGCTTCAAGACATGTTTCATGGGCTTCGGTTTTGGGGTTATCACACCAGGGACTATTTGGATTTTGAATTTGAACTAGAAGCGCCCCGCGATAGTTGCGCTCCCCATAAGATTCATTAAAGATATAGCCGAGCCTCGAAAATAAGTTACGGGTGAGGTGATCAGCCCACGCATTAAAAATCAATGCTGCAGCACTATCTACTCGCATATCACCATTAAAGTCTTTGGCGATTTCAACGGCTTTGCTGCCTAGTGGATGATTAGGGGTGCTAGTTTTAAAGAGAGTCAAAAGCGGCAGTGAGGTGAGGGAGAGCGTATCCGCCTGCATCACTTTCATATTGTTGACGTCATGACTGCTTTTGGACTTAATAAGATCGACAATGCGCTCGTAGCGTGCTGATAAGTCCCAGTCACCTGTTAGGGGATTGGGATCATTTGCCGCAATAATTCTCTGATTGGCTGTAGCAATCCAACCTTGCTCAGGGTTGTGGCTGGTGGGTAACTGTTCAAATGGTACGTAACCATGCCAGTCATATTGCTTTTCCCAGCCGGGAGCTGGCGCAACGCCGTAAAGCCCATGATGGAGCTGACGTTTAGGAGCAACACCTGCAGCTTGATAGGCAATATTGCCATCCATATCTGCCATCACTACGTTTTGCATGGGAGCATAATTCTTGCGTAATAAATGCCTAAAGGTATCCATATCTTTAGCGCGATTCATTTCTAATAAACCAGCGACAGATTGATTTTCAGCATCTAACGCTGTCCAACGTAATGCGAGAGCAAAGCGATCGGTATCAATCGCGCGTTTTGCGCGGGCATAGGCATCAGAAACTACTGGACCATGACGTGATTCTCTGACGATGATGTTGACTGAAGGCGCTCCTTTGACATCAATGATTTCTTGACGCACCTTAAATGACAACCAGCCGTCAGGCCCGCGATACATGCCTGGATTTTTTGTATCAACCTGTTCGATGTAGAGGTCTTGAACATCTGGATTCGTATTAGTAAAGCTCCAGGCAAAATTTTCGGATCTCCCTAAAATCACTGCTGGAATACCTGGGAGGGTTCCCCCAATCACATTTAACCCAGGAGCATCTAGATGCGCAAAATACCAAATCGCTGGTGCGGATAGGCCGAGGTGCGGGTCATTTGCCAACAAAGGCTTGCCGCTAGCAGTGAGCTTGCCGCTTAACGCCCAATTGTTAGAGCCAACGCCATCCTTACTACCTGGCACATCAATGTTTGAGAGTTCGGTAGCAGGTAATTTTTTAGAGCGGCTATTGACGGGTCCCGCATCCGGATTAAAGACATTGAGGTCTTTGTACATCTTGGCAAAGTCCATGGAGGTTACGGGATCCGCTTCGAATGGCGGCATCACCTCCCAAATTTGTTTGGTCGATAAATGGCGTGAAAGCTCCAGTCTTTGTAATTCTTTATGCCAGTTACCACCTAAATCTAAAGCCATCATCAGCATCCATGCCACGCTATCCGTAGGAGACCAATGCCCCGGTTTTGAGCCAGTCAGAAAATACTCAACGGGTAAGGCCCAGCCCAAATGGGCATTGCCAGCATTAACGCCATCCGCATAGGCTTGGAGCAATCGTTTAGCCGCAACTGGGTACTTATCAAATTGCTGTTCAGCTGCGCGCTTTATTCCCATTGTGCGAATAAAGCGATCAATGTTGACTGTTTCGCTACCCAAAATTTCTGAAAGTCGTCCGCTCGCAATACGTCGATTCATTTCCATTTGCCAAGAGCGCTCTGTAGCATGTAAATAGCCAAGGGCAAATAAAGCATCCGATGGATTATTAGCTTTAATATGGGGAATATCCACTTCATCAAAGGTGATGACAACGTTATCTCCCAAAGCCTTAATATTTTTTTTACCGTTTGGGGTTGTCTGTGCTGCATATAAATAAACCAGCGTGATAACGAAGGCAAGCAGGCAAGCAAAACCCAGTATCCAAAAAATAGGGCGCAAGAGCTTGCGCATACCTGACAAATTGCTGATCGATTTCATGGAGGCATTTTACCCTCGGCTCTCCTGGGTCTCAGGCAGTATCAGCTTCTGAGGATTGTTTGGTCTGACATGCTAAAATCACACTTGTCTTGATTTACTTAGCGCGGCAGTTACTGCTAGTGCGAGCCCGAGTGGTGAAATCGGTAGACACAGCAGATTTAAAATCTGCCGACTCAAAAAAGTCGTGCCGGTTCGATTCCGGCCTCGGGCACCACCACCTTCTTAATGATAGTGAAGACAGACTTGCATCATCACGATATGCCTTTACTCAAAACCTTTCTTGTTTCATCGCTCGCTTTTGTATCATTTTCGGTTTGGGCATTGGAAGAGATGCATCTGCATTGCAAACGCTTTGAAAATGGCTATACAGAAGAGTATGAGATGAAGATTGTTCCGGCATCCGCCAATCGCAAAGCGAAGGTTTATCTAGATGAACGGGATCTTGATCGATCTGATGAATACGGCAACCAGTTAGTCAAAAGCGTGACAATAGTCCGTCCAAAGATTGCGATTTGGGTGGAGGCTAGTTTTGAGCCTGAGAGCGTAATGGATGTTTCGTACCCAGCCGGGACGGTTTCAACTCAAATCACCATTGATACGATGACTGGCAAGCTTAAAAAAACAGAGAAGATACAGGGCGGTATTCTTGGTGCAACCATGGGTAATGGCACGCGATATAGCGAAGAGGACTGTCTTTTATCTCAGGCAGTCAATAAAGCGCGGTAGCACCGCTAAATCACCAGCTTTAAAGTCCAAATCCTGAAAGCCCTATTCAGGCTCTGTAACAAACCCTAATTTAGTTAGGCCTGCTCGGCGGGAAGCCGCTAAAACCTGAGCAACATATTCGTATTTAACAGATTTATCAGCGCGTAAATTAATCTCTGGTTGTGGGTCTTTCTGTGCAGCCTTTTCAGCGTAACCATCAAACGTTTTGAGATCAATCGGGGTGCTATTCCAAAAGATTTGCCCTTTTGCATCAATGGATAGTTGCACAGACTCTGGTTTAATTTCGTTGCGAACGCTACTTGCTTTGGGAAGCTCGACTTTGACGGCTTGTTGGATCACTGGCAAAGTAATGATAAAAATGATGAGCAGTACCAACATCACATCCACCATCGGTGTCATATTGATTTCTGACATGATGGCGTCATCATTTTGATCGTCTTGCATATGGAAGGACATGCTTATTCTCCGGACTTCACGCGTGCACCAGTAACAAAGTACGCCAATAGGTCATTACCAAAGCGATTGAGATCTGCCACCAACAATTTATTAGCGCGATTAATGGCGTTAAAGCCCAGCACTGCAGGAATCGCTACCGCAAGACCCAGAGCAGTCATGATGAGTGCTTCGCCAATAGGACCAGCTACTTGATCAATTTGTGCGCTACCAGAACTGCTGATAGAGACCAACGCATGGTAGATGCCCCAGACAGTGCCAAACAAGCCAATAAAAGGCGAGGTAGAGCCTGTAGAACCCAGAAAAGTTAAACCTTTTTGCAAGCTAGCAGCAATGCTGTCGATACTATTCTTAATGCTGCGCGCCATCCATTCAGAGTAGTTCAAGGTTTGTAACAACTCCCGATGGTTACTCGCCTGGCTTTGGTGGTGAATAGATGCGCTACTGGCTAACTTGGCAATCTGAAAGTAAGGATTCATAGTCGGATTGCTAAAAGAATGCATACCTTGCTCAAAAGAGGTGGCATGCCAAAACTGCTCTAGCTCTGGCTTGAGTTTGCGCAAGTTGCGTAATTCCCAAAAGCGGCTGAGCAAAATAACCCAAGTAATGATCGAGCACAGTAATAAGGCAATTGCCACAAAGCGAGTGATGGCATCACCCTCTAGCCAAAGATTTGCAATTCCAAATGGTGTATTCATAGTGATTAATTCTTGAGATTAAATTTAATTAAAAGATTGGTAGAAATGCGTTGTGGTGTTCCATTAACCAAAAATGGTTTAAAGCGATAACGTCGTCCGATATCAGTGGCTGCTCGATCAAGTCTTGGGAAGGAACTCGATTGCAAAAGTGCAACATCCTCAACTTCGCCACTTTCCGCAATGATTAAGCGCACCACTACAGATCCTTGCTCGCCAGACCGTTTAGAGAATGATGGATAGTAGGCATCTGCATCGGGTTGATATACGACAACCAGTTTACCAATGTCTGTCTGAATCGGCGTGCCGCTGGCTCCACCAGTTGTGGCGGGTGCCACAGCCGCATTTTGCATTTGGCTTTGCGTATTCGGCTCATTTTTTTGTTGTGGGCTAGTCGTTTGCGTTGGTGTGGGAGTGGGCTTTTGCGACGGTTTTTCTTCTACCGTTTTCTTTTTTGGCTCTTCTTTAGGTTTGGGCTTAGGAGGTGGTGGCGCGGGTGGCTGCTGACTTTTATTGGCGGCGGTATCGGGGCTCACTAAATTAGCCATGACGCGCGCGTCATCCATCTTGGGTGGTTTAGAGGAGAAGTGTAAAAACTCGAGAGCAGGTAAAGCGTGCAGCACCAAAACGATCGCAATAATGATGCGCTCCGTTTTAGTGAACGGCAGATGAGTATCCAATTTTTGCAAAAGGGTGCTCATGAAATTGTTCCCAAGGGTGACGAGCTCACTGGGTGGAGTTGGAGATCAGAGCGCATTAAATCTTGTGCCATGTTGAGTAAGGCAACATCATCTTTGCTGCTGACAAAGCGTACAGCGCCACGCCGATCATCGGTTAATTTATTGGTTGACTCCAGCGCTTCTAATTGACGCTTTAATTGTCGAATTACTGCATCGCTTGTATCAATCAGCGTAATGGAATCGCCCAACAGTTTGCGAATCGCTTTTCTTAAAAAGGGGTAGTGGGTGCAGCCCAATACAAGGGTGTCGGATCCAGCATCTTGTATTGGCTCTAGGTGTTTAGCTAAGAGATCGAGCGTTTCTTCGCTATCGGCTTTGCCAGCCTCTATCAGAGGCACTAAGCCAGCACCCGCCTGTTTAATAAAGCGACACTCACTAGGGAGTGTGGCGAGTAGGGCATTAAATTTATCGCTCTTGAGGGTGGCTTCAGTAGCAAGTACTCCGACCACGCCATTTTGAGATTGCATGGCTGCTGGCTTGATGCCTGGCTCAACCCCCACAACAGGAATTTGTACTTGCGCACGAATGTGTTTGATTGCTTCAGCGGTGGCGGTATTACACGCAACCACAATCGCATCGCAATGGGCCTGCTCTAGGTAGCGGCAAAGACTGAGGCTGCGTTCAGCAATCCATGCGCTCGATTTCTCGCCATACGGTGCGTTCGCAGAATCCGCTAAATAAATATAGTCGTGCTGAGGAAGTTGGCGTAGAGCCTCATCCAAGATGGATAAGCCACCTACGCCAGAATCAAAAACGCCTACGAGTGACAAGCTAAAGCAATCTTTTCAAACAAGCGATGCCGTTAGGCAATCTTGACGGGGATATTGCCAATCTTGGCTTGCCATTCTTTCGGTCCTGTCTCATGCATCGAGATACCTTCAGAGTTCACAGCAACGGTTACTGGCATATCCTTTACATCAAATTCATAAATGGCTTCCATGCCTAGATCAGCAAAGCCCACTACTTTAGAGCCCTGAATCGCTTTAGATACTAAATAGGCAGCACCGCCAACGGCCATCAAGTAAGCAGACTTGTGTTTTTTAATCGCTTCAATTGCTACTGGGCCACGCTCGGCTTTACCAATCATGGAGATTAGGCCAGTTTTGGATAACATCATTTCTGTAAATTTATCCATACGGGTGGAAGTGGTAGGACCTGCTGGACCAACGACTTCATCGCGTACTGGATCTACTGGGCCAACATAGTAGATCACTCTATTCTTAAAGCTAACCGGCAACTCTTCACCCTTAGCGAGCATGTCTTGGATGCGTTTATGCGCAGCATCACGACCCGTCAAAATCTTGCCATTCAGCAGTAATGTTTCACCTGGTTTCCAGCTAGCCACTTCTTCTGCTGTTAAGGTATCTAAATTCACGCGCTTGGATTTTTGAACGTCCGGTGTCCAAGTTACATCTGGCCAATCAGATAAAGATGGAGCCTCTAGTTTTGCAGGACCATCACCATGTAAATGGAAGTGAACGTGGCGAGTCGCGGCACAGTTTGGAATCATGGCAACTGGCAATGAGGCTGCATGGGTTGGATAATCCAAAATCTTGATATCTAGCACGGTTGATAGACCGCCAAGGCCTTGTGCACCAATACCTAGTTGATTGACCTTCTCATAAAGCTCAAGGCGCAATTCTTCAACACGATTCTGTGGGCCGCGTGCGATGAGTTCCTGAATATCGACTGGACCCATCAACGCTTCTTTTGCTAGCAACATGGCTTTTTCTGGAGTGCCGCCAATACCGATACCCAAAATGCCAGGTGGACACCAGCCGGCTCCCATTGTGGGAACTGTTTTCAGCACCCAATCCACAATCGAGTCAGAAGGATTGAGCATGACCATCTTGGCTTTGTTTTCTGAGCCGCCACCTTTGGCAGCGCAAATGACTTCAACATCATCGCCGGGAACAATTTCATAATGCACAACAGCGGGAGTGTTATCCCCCGTGTTCTTACGTTTACCTGCAGGATCGGTTAAGACGGAAGCACGCAAGGTGTTGTCGGGATTTAAATAAGCGCGTCGCACGCCTTCGTTCACCATCTCAGTGACACTCATCGTGGCGTCAGGCCATTGCACATTCATGCCAATCTTGAGGAAAACCAAGGCGATCCCCGTGTCTTGGCACAATGGGCGATGTCCTTCGGCACACATCCGGCTATTGGTCAAAATTTGAGCAATAGCATCCTTGGCTGCCTCGCCTTTTTCAAGGGAATAGGCCTTACCCATGGCTTCGATGAAATCCTTAGGGTGATAGTAAGAAATGAACTGAAAGGCGTCGGCAACGCTTTGGATGAGGTCGTTTTGTTTGATATTAGTCATGGTTTTGGGCATATTTCCACAAGATTAGTAAGGTTTCCCCTATTTTAAGGGTTTGCCATAGAGCAAATCCCAAGTGTTTTCACTTATCTTCGAAAGTCTTGAGGGTGAAAACCCATCATTTTGTGTCATTTTGCGTGTTTTGTAGCGCAAAAAATATTGATTATTTAATAGAGGGCTGTGAAGCATGGAACCATTAAAGCAAGAAAATCGCGTTTTTAACCCACCAGCAGATTTTGTCAAGAGTGCGGCTATCCCAGGCATGGACGCCTACAAAAAGTTATGTGCTGAAGCTGAGAGCGATTACAACGGTTTTTGGGGTCGTCTTGCAAAAGAAAATATCTACTGGAAAAAGCCCTTCACTAAAGTTTTAGATGAATCTAAAGCGCCTTTTTATAAATGGTTTGAAGATGGTACGACCAACGCTTCTTACAACTGTTTAGATCGCCAAGTTGAGGCGGGTCTAGGTGATAAAACTGCCATCATCTTCGAGGCTGATGACGGCACTGTCACTAAAGTTACCTACAAAGAAATGCTTGAGCGCGTTTGCAAAATGGCAAATGCATTACGTAAGCTTGGTATTAAGTCTGGCGATAGCGTCATCATTTACATGGCCATGACGATTGAAGGTATTGTGGCAATGCAAGCCTGTGCTCGTATTGGTGCAATTCACTCTGTTGTATTCGGTGGTTTCTCAGCGCAAGCATTGCGTGACCGCATTATGGACGTTGGCGCAGTCGCAGTGATTACTGCTGATGGTCAATTCCGTGGTGGTAAAGCCTTGCCACTCAAAGCAATTTGTGACGAAGCGCTCTCTACCGGCGAGTGCCCTAAAGTCAAGCACGTCATCGTCAGCAAGCGTACCGGCGCCGATATCAGCATGACCGCTGGTCGTGATGTTTGGATGCAAGATATTGTGGCTAACGAAGCAACTACTTGTGAGCCAGAGTGGGTCAGCGCAGAGCATCCACTCTTTATTTTGTACACCTCTGGATCTACTGGTAAACCAAAAGGCGTTCAGCATTCCACTGGTGGATATCTTTTGTGGGCAATCCTCACCATGAAGTGGACCTTCGACATTAAGCCAAACGATGTTTTCTGGTGTACAGCAGATATTGGCTGGGTAACCGGTCACTCATACATTACTTATGGTCCATTGGCAGTAGGCGCTACAGAAATTGTGTTTGAAGGTGTACCAACTTATCCAAATGCAGGTCGTTTCTGGGACATGATTCAGAAACACAAGGCAACCATTTTCTATACCGCGCCAACTGCCATCCGCTCATTAATTAAAGCGTCAAGCAGCGATCAAGCAGTGCATCCAAAGAGCTATGATTTATCTTCATTACGTCTTTTGGGTTCTGTTGGCGAGCCAATCAATCCAGAAGCTTGGATGTGGTACTACGAAAATGTGGGTGGCTCACGCTGCCCAATTGCTGATACTTTCTGGCAAACCGAAACTGGTGGCCACATGATTACGCCATTGCCTGGTGCGACACCTATGATTCCTGGTTCATGCACATTGCCATTGCCTGGTATTCAAGCGGCGATCGTGGACGAAGCAGGTGCCGATGTTCCTAATGGACAGGGCGGTATCTTGGTAGTGAAACGTCCATGGCCTTCCATGATTCGTACTATTTGGGGTGACCCTGATCGCTTCGTGAAGTCTTACTTCCCTGAGGAGTTAGGCGGCAACCTCTATTTGGCTGGTGACGGTGCAATCCGCAATAAAGACACTGGTTACTTCACTATTACTGGTCGTATCGATGACGTGTTGAACGTTTCTGGTCACCGCATGGGAACAATGGAAATCGAATCTTGCTTAGTGGCAAACCCATTGGTTGCTGAAGCGGCGGTAGTCGGTCGTCCTGATGAGCTCACTGGTGAAGCTATTTGCGTATTCGTGGTTCTCAAAGGCGGTCGCCCAACAGGCGATGAAGCCAAGAAAATTGCTACTGAGTTACGTAACTGGGTAGGCAAAGAAATTGGCCCAATTGCGAAACCAAAAGATGTGCGCTTTGGTGACAACCTACCAAAAACCCGTTCTGGCAAGATCATGCGTCGCTTATTGCGTGTGATTGCAAAAGGAGAAGAGGTAACTCAAGATACTTCAACCTTAGAAAACCCAGCGATTTTGGAGCAACTCAAAGAGTCACTCTAAGTCACTGAAAAGGCATTTGGGGCGCCCCCCTTGCGGCAATCGTATAATCAACGGTTCCGGAAGGGTGGATGAGCGGTTTAAGTCACACGCCTGGAAAGCGTGCGTAGGTTAATAGCCTACCGCGGGTTCGAATCCCGCCCCTTCCGCCAAGTTGTAATAGAAAGCCACCCTCGGGTGGTTTTTTTGTTCATAATTGAAGTGAACATTTAAAAAAGCGAATTGCTCACCCAACCCATGATGTATAAAAAATCTTTATTGCTCGTTTTGTTTGCCCTTGCAGGTTGCGCGACGCAATCGGGCACTTGGATTAAGGGTGGCATTACGCAGTTGCAATTTAATCAAGATAACTATGCTTGTTTACAAGAGGCACAGCAGCCATTTGGGTACAGTCAAGGTGGTTATGGGTGGGGGCCAGCATGGGGCGGCTGGAATGGTTATTCAGGCGTGCAAACTAATCCCGAGTTGTACTCCGCTTGCATGAAAGCGCGCGGATATTATTGGCAGCCCGATAAAACGCCGGGATAACGTGCATGTTTATCTTCATTAAGCATTGAGCCTAATATTTTTTTCAATACAAATTAATCTTGCAGATGAAAGCTATTTAATGAAACACTTTATTCACATTGCGTTGTTGACTTCTACACTCTTTGGTACTCAACAGGGTTTGATGGCTGCGCCTGCAAAAGCGGCAGATACCATCTTTTACGGTGGTCCAATCGTCACAGTCAATGCCAAGAATGAAGAAGTGCAGGCTCTCGCCGTGAAGGATGGAAAGATTGCTGCTGTTGGTAAAAAAGCAGTTGTTCTCAAGGACTGGCAGTCTGATGCGACCAAGATGGTTGATCTTCAAGGTCAAACCTTGATGCCTGGCTTTGTTGAACCGCATATCCACATTTTGATGACTGCTTTAACTGAAGAGTTGTGGCTCAATTTATCGAATTTCTCCGCGCAATATGACACCTTAGAAACTTTGAGTCAAAAATTAAAAGCGCATCTGAAAACATTACCCAAGGGCCAATGGTTGGGTGCATTTGGTGTTGATCCCTCGCGCACGAATCCTTTTATGGCCGAGCTAACTGCGGATATCTTAGATCAGGTTTCCACCGATGTACCTATTATGGTGATCAATCAATCTGGTCACATAGCGTATGTAAACCATAAGGCACTTGAATTAGCGGGTATCAACGACAAAACACCCAATCCTGGCGATGGTGGTATCTATATGAAAGATGCGCAAGGTCGTTTAACTGGTGTCGTAGTTGAACCCACAGCCATTTTGTCGCTGGTAAAGAAAATGCCCCCACCAAGCGAAGCGGATATTATGCGAGCGATGCAAAAAACAGCGAAGTACATTGCCTCCAAAGGTGTAACAACATCCGCTGAAATAACGCTAGGACTGATGTTGGGTCTGGAGAACGAATTGAAGCTGTTTAAGGCCATAACACATAGTGAAGATTTTCCGTTACGAGTGCGCGCTTACCTTTATGGACCATTGCTTGGTAAAGGCTTCAATGCGATCAAGCCAAATGATGGCGATGATCGACTTCGCTTTGTAGGTATCAAGTTTGTATCTGATGGTTCAACCCAAGGGCTCACTGCAGCTTTAAGTGAACCCTATCTCTATCCCAGAGGCACGCATTTTCGGGGCAACTTGGATTACAAAGACGATGAAATTTATGCTCTTACTAAACCCCTTTTTGATCAGGGTTGGCAGATAGCAACCCATGCTAATGGTGACCGCACCATTGAGCAGACTCTCAATACATACTCCAAACTATTGACAGGTAATTCAGATCCAAAGGCACGCCGTTTGCGCATCGAACACTTTACGATCAATACGCCTGAGCAAGTAAAAAAAGCTGCACAGTTAGGAGTTATCCCAGGATTTACTATCGGACATGTAGATTATTGGGGTGAGGCGTTTCACAATCATATTGTTGGCCCAGAGCGCGCAAGTCGCATTGATCCATCTGCTTCCTTTAAGAAAGAGGGCGCGCGTTTTACCTACCATAGCGATTCCCCCGTATCGAATGTCGGTCCACTCAATTACATCACCGAAGGTGCAGGGCGCTTATGGCAAAAGGCACCACGAAAAGTGCTAGGGCCTAGTGAGCGTGTCTCGATCGATGACGCCATTCGGGCTGTCACTATTGATGCTGCTTATGGAATGTTCTCGGACGATAAGATTGGAAGTCTTGAGGTAGGTAAGCAGGCGGATTTGGTGGTGTTAGAAAAAAATCCTCGCAAAACACCAGTAGACCAAATTCGCAATATCAAAGTAAAGTCCACTTGGATTGATGGTAAGCAGCAGACTTGGCAATAAGCAAAAAATAATGATCACTATGGAGAGTAAATGATTTTTCTAATCTTATTAATGGATCGTCCTGGTACCGCAGACCTTCGTGTACAAGTGCGCCCCGAGCACCGCGCCTATTTGGGTCAGCAAGCAGAACGGATTGCCTTTGCCGGACCGCTGACCTCAGAAGATGGCAACTCCGTACTTGGCAGTTTATTGGTGATGGATTTTCCCAATAGGGCTGCCGTCGATGAATGGTTGAGTAATGAACCTTTTACCAAGGCAGGGGTATATGAAAAACCAGTGATCCATGCATTTAATAATATGTGGCCACAAAAGGTCGGATTTCCTGCGCCATAACCCCACCAAAGAAAACAAAGGGTATTGCTTTCAACACATTAGCAAGTAATAGACCAGCGGGATGGTGATTGGGTTATTCCGAAAGTATTCATACAGAATCCAGTAGACTTAAGCTATGAACTCAACAAAATTGCGCCTCCCTCTTTTTTCACTAGTTTTGGGCCTAGCCTTAACAGGGTGCGGTTCCATTGAACAGGCTGCTCAAGAGGATTGCACTTCGATTGGCTGGCAGGTTGGCAGTAAGGGCTACCAAGACTGCTACAAAGCACGCTTATATGAGAGAAAGTTGGATTACTCTCTCCCTCCTGGCGACAAGCCTTCTCCCTCCTTGCTTTAAATCAGGGTTTACCCTGATTTCGCCCCTTTGCGGGACGCTTGAGCCAAGTCAAGGAATTAGGGGTTTAAATACATCAAAATCAAAGAGTTGCTATGGTTTTTAGTGGCTTTAGCGCTGCTTCGAACCCGTGCAAAAAATAATAATCATTAGAGACTAGAGACTATGAATCACCCAAAGCCGACCAATGAAGTCAAAGCAGTTGCTGTCGCGACTGCAAATGATTTACGGGAGACTATTCGTCGAAAAAGTAAATTAAAAGGTCGTCAAGCGGATGATGTATCGATAGCCGAGGTAAGACAACTCATTGGTAATGCGCCTCATCGTCGTGATTTATTAATTGAAAATCTACATAAGCTGAATGACGAATATCGTGCCTTGCATGATCGTCATTTGGTTGCCTTAGCAAAAGAAATGAATCTGCCAATGGCAGAAGTGTATGAGGTTGCTACTTTCTATCATCACTTTGAAGTAGTTCGTGGTAATGATCCAGTTGCTGATATCACTGTGCGCGTCTGCGATGGTATTGCTTGTGAATTAGCAGGAGCGCAAAGCTTGCTTGCAAAGTTGCCTAGCATTCTTGGGAATCCCAATGTAAAAGTGATTGCAGCGCCCTGTGTCGGTCGTTGTGAGCAGGCACCCGTTGCAGTAGTACATCAATACCCAGTACTCTTTGCTACTACTGATAAGGTAAAAGCGGCAGTCAGTAATCAGGTTACACAGCATCCTTTGGCAAACGACAACGGCAGCTTTGAGCCTGCTGCATTGGCAGAGCAGGGAGTCTCACCACAAGGCGAGAACCAAACGGTCTCTCCAGATTATGTTGGTTACGAAGCTTATTTGACCAACGATGGCTATGCCTTAGCTAAAGAAATTCACAGTGGCAAGCGTGATGCTGAGAGCGTCATCAAAGCAATGGAAAGTTCTGGCCTACGTGGTTTGGGTGGAGCAGGATTTCCGGCGGGTCGTAAATGGCGCATTGTGAAAGATCAAGCTGCGCCAAAGTTAATGGCGGTGAATATTGATGAAGGTGAGCCAGGCACTTTTAAAGACCGCACTTATCTTGAGCGTGATCCGCATCGCTTCTTAGAAGGTTTGCTAATCGCTGCAAATGTAGTCGGGATTGATGCTTGTTACATCTACTTGCGTGATGAGTACCACGGTTGTCGTGAGCTATTAGAGAAAGAATTGGCTAAGCTACAGGCAAATCCACCATTCCCATTGCCAAAAATTGAATTGCGGCGTGGCGCAGGCGCGTACATCTGCGGTGAAGAGTCCGCCATGATTGAGAGTATTGAGGGAAAGCGTGGCGAGCCCCGTATGCGTCCACCCTACATTGCGCAAGTCGGATTGTTTGGGCGACCCACTTTGGAACACAATTTTGAAACACTATACTGGGTGCGTGACATCGTGCAGCGTGGCCCTGAGTGGTTTAGTTCCTATGGACGCCATGATCGTAAAGGTTTGCGCAGTTACAGCGTAAGTGGCCGCGTTAAAAAGCCTGGGGTGAAGTTGGCGCCAGCCGGAATCACCATACAAGAATTAATTGATGAGTACTGTGGTGGCATGCAAGATGGTCACAACTTCTATGGCTACTTGCCTGGCGGTGCTTCTGGTGGAATTTTGCCGGCGACTATGAACGACATTCCTCTAGATTTTGATACTTTGCAGCCTTATGGATGCTTTATTGGTTCTGCTGCAGTGATGGTCTTTAGTGATAAAGACAAGGCGCGCGATATGGCATTAAATGTGATGCACTTCTTTGAGCATGAGAGCTGCGGTCAATGCACACCGTGTCGTGTTGGCACTGGTAAGGCTGCCAAATTGATGCAAGCAAAGTCATGGGACAAAAATACCTTAGAAGATTTAGCCACAGTTATGGTTGATGCCTCGATTTGTGGTTTAGGTCAAGCAGCACCCAATCCCATTCGTTGTATACAAAAATATTTCCCGCAAGAAGTTCAGTAAGCGCGTTATTTAATAAAAGAACAGGGAAGAGCGAGACAAAATGAATGCACCAACCAATCCAAAAGAGCTTGAATTACAAACCGTGGAGTTCAAGCTTGATGGCAAGACCATCGTGTCATACGAGGGCGAAACCATCCTCAAGGCAGCCAAGCGTCATGGTATCGATATTCCGCACCTGTGCTTTAAAGATGGCTATCGTCCAGACGGGAATTGTCGTGCTTGCGTAGTAGAAATTAACGGTGAGCGCACCTTGGCTCCAAGTTGCTGCCGAAGCGCTACTCCAGGAATGGAAGTTAAGGCCAATAGTGAACGCGCCTTAAAGAGTCAAAAGCTCGTATTAGAAATGTTGCTCTCTGATATGCCCGATGAAGGTTTCAAGTGGGTGGGCAACAGCAAAGAAGAAGAGCTCAAGAATCAGCATGGCGAACTCAGCACTTGGGCTGCTCGCATGGATGTGAGTGTGCGTCCTGAGCTTAAGGCCTTGCGTCGCGAAAAGGTATCGAGTGATGTGTCTCACCCTGCAATGGCGGTCAATCTGGATGCCTGTATTCAATGTAATCGTTGTGTGCGTGCGTGTCGCGAAGAGCAGGTTAATGATGTAATTGGCTACGCAATGCGTGGTGCGCATAGTGAAATCGTATTTGATCTTAATGACCCAATGGGCGACAGTACTTGTGTAGCTTGTGGTGAATGCGTGCAGGCATGTCCAACAGGCGCCTTAATGCCGAAGGGCCTGATTGGCTCACAGACAGTTGATCGTAAGGTCGATTCAGTTTGCCCTTTCTGTGGAGTCGGGTGTCAGATTACCTATAACGTCAAAGATGAAAAAATTGTCAGCGTAGAGGGTCGCAATGGACCGGCGAATCACAACCGTTTATGCGTTAAAGGTCGCTTTGGTATGGATTACATCCATAACCCACAGCGTCTGACAAAACCACTGATACGTAAACCTGGCGTACCCAAAGATGAGTCGATCTTAGAAGGCAAGCAAGATTGGTCTGAGATCTTCCGTGAAGCCACTTGGGAGGAGGCTCTCGATTTTGCGGGTGGCAAACTCAAAGAGCTTAAAGACAAACATGGTCTGAAAGTGCTGGCGGGCTTTGGTTCAGCAAAAGGAAGTAATGAGGAGGCTTACCTCTTCCAGAAATTAGTGCGCACCGGTTTTGGAAGTAATAACGTTGATCACTGCACACGCCTTTGTCATGCCTCATCTGTAGCTGCACTTCTGGAAGGTGTTGGATCAGGAGCGGTAAGTAATCAAGTGAATGATGTAGAGCATTCGAGTTTGATTATGTTGATTGGATCAAATCCAACCGCAAATCATCCAGTGGCTGCAACTTGGTTTAAGAATGCCGCAAAGCGTGGAGCCAAGATTGTGCTTTGCGATCCTCGCAAAACCGATATCAGCAAACATGCATGGCGCATGATGCAATTTAAGCCAGATACCGATGTCGCGATGCTCAATGCCATGATCTATACGATTATCGAAGAAGGTTTGGCAGACAAAGACTTTATTGCCAATCGCGCCAATAACTTTGAAGCTTTAAAAGAGAACATCAAGGGCTATAGTCCGGAGGCAATGGCGCCAATATGCGGAATTCCGGCAGAAACCTTGCGTGAAGTTGCTAGAGAATTTGCAACCACTAAGTCGGCGATGATTTTGTGGGGCATGGGCGTGAGTCAGCACGTGCACGGTACAGATAATGCGCGCTGCTTAATTGCGCTTGTCAGCATCACAGGGCAGATTGGTAAACCTGGTTCAGGTTTGCATCCCTTGCGTGGCCAGAATAATGTGCAAGGTGCCAGTGATGCTGGTTTGATTCCGATGATGTTTCCCAATTACCAACGCGTTGATAACCCAGAGGCGCATGCTTGGTTCGAAAATTTTTGGGATGCTAAATTAGATAAAAAACCAGGGTATACCGTAGTAGAGATCATGCATAAGATCACTGCGCCTGATAGCGATCCTGACAAGATTCGTGGCATGTATGTCGAAGGTGAAAACCCAGCAATGAGCGACCCCGATCTCAATCATGCTCGTCATGCATTGGCATCATTGGAGCACTTAGTAGTGCAAGATATTTTTATGACTGAAACCGCACTCCTGGCTGATGTCGTACTGCCAGCAAGCGCATGGCCTGAAAAAGTAGGTACTGCAAGTAATACCGATCGTATGGTGCAGTTAGGTAAGAAGGCAGTTGAACCTCCAGGTGAGGCCAAACCCGATTTGTGGATTATTCAAGAGATAGCAAAACGCATGGGTCTGAACTGGAACTATCAAGGACCAGATGCGGGCGTGGCAGAGGTCTACGAGGAGATGCGTCAAGCGATGCATGGCGCCATTAAGGGTATTACTTGGGAGCGCCTAGAAAAAGAGTCAAGCGTTACTTACCCATGTTTATCTTTGGAAGATCCAGGTCGTCCGATTGTGTTTGACGATGCCTTTGCAACTCCAGACGGCAAAGTGAAGCTGGTACCTGCAGACATTATTCCTGCGAATGAGCGTCCAGATACTGAGTATCCATTTGTGTTGATTACCGGTCGTCAGTTAGAGCATTGGCACACGGGCAGCATGACGCGTCGCGCTACCGTGTTAGATGCGATTGAACCAATGGCAACGGTGTCTATGAATGGTGAGGATATGACTGCTCTTGGTGTGTCTGCAGGAGATGTCATTACCGTTGAGTCACGTCGTGGGCAAGTAGGCATTCATGTGCGTAGGGATGACGGCACGCCAAGAGGCGTGATCTTCATTCCATTTGCTTACTATGAAGCTGCTGCCAATCTCATCACCAATCCTGCATTGGATCCCTTTGGCAAGATTCCAGAATTTAAGTATTGCGCCGTCAAAGTATCTAAGGGTGGGGAAGCAGCCAAAGTCATGGGTTATGGAACGAATGCACCTAATGGTCCAAAGCTGACGGTTAACGTCTGACATCAGGCTCTTTATACGACAAGTCGTTATAAAAATGCGATTAAATGACCCCATTTGCTACATGGGGTCATTTTTCTTCTTGCCTCCCTCATCATGGAGCAAGTGAGAAATTACTCTATAGCTGTCATCACTACTAGTTCAAAGTTAGATGCATTTGGTCAAAAATTGCATAGAGCATGCATAGACAATCCCGATCTTCCGAGAGCGTTTGTTCGAAGTGCGCTGCTATCGCTTTCTGATTCAGAGAGGGTGCAATCTCCATTTATACTGCACAGCAGAGGCAATCGGAATCTAAGCTTGGAATAGCAAGTTAATTCATGGATAAGTTATGCCTACATTATCAAAGTAGGATTATGGATTGGGGTTGAGGTGCATATTATGTTATACTTTTATATAACAAAACTACAGTGAAATTACAGTGAAATTCTGATATGTCAATCACAAATCTTCGAAAAGTTGGCGGCTCAATTATGCTTGCCGTGCCACCTTCAATTTTAAGTTTATTAAAACTTGAGCCCGGCTCGTCAGTTGATGTTGCCGTTGAAAAAGGGCGTCTTGTTATTGAGCCAGTCAAAAAGCCTAAATACACTTTAGAAGAACTTTTGGCGCAGTGTAAGCCAGAGCAGAAAAGATCTTCTGAAGAAGATAAATGGCTTAATGTGGCGCCAGTAGGTAAAGAGATACTCTGATGGATCGTGGGGATATTTATTTGGTATCGCTTGATCCAAGTTCTGGTCATGAGCAAAAGGGAGTGAGACCCGTTTTGGTTGTAACGCGTGAGCCATTTAATAAACTTACAAAAGCCCCAGTAGTATTACCCATTACCACCGGAGGAAATTTTGCGCGGGTTGCCGGGTTTGCTGTTGAATTGGCTGGAACAAAAACGACTGGAGTGATACGTTGTGACCAGCCTAGGGTTTTAGATCTAGGTGCAAGAAAAGCGAGAAAGCTTGAGAAGGCTCCTGGACCAGTCATGGATGATGTCATGGCAAGGTTGAGCGCGATCATTTCATAAACATTTATGTCAAATTCAAGTAATTCGCAAACGCCGTCAGAGCTGCCTGTTCTCATTATCGGGGCCGGCCTGGCTGGATTAACTGTAGCCCTGCATATGGCTAAGAGCCAGCCAGTAATTTTGATGGCAAAGCGTGGTCTCAGTGAAGCAGCTACGGCTTGGGCGCAAGGCGGCATCGTTGGGGTGGTTGATCAAGAGCATGACAGTATTGATGCTCATGTTGATGACACCTTAAAAGCCGGTGCTGGCTTGGTAGTTGAATCTACCGCTAGGTATATTGCCGAAGAAAGTGCTGATGCGATCAAATGGTTGGTTGATCAGGGTGTGCCATTTACCGAAGACAAGTCCGGACCGATGGGTTTGCATTTAACTCGAGAGGGCGGTCATAGCCATCGACGCATTGCCCACGCGGCAGATGCTACTGGTAAAGCCATTCATGAGGTCTTGCTTGAAAAAGCCAAAGCACATCAAAATATTCGGATCCTTGAGCATTGGATTGCCTTAGACCTCATCACGAATCGACATTTGGATGTTAAAACTCAGCGCACCAAACCTAATCGGTGTTACGGAGTGTACGCACTGGATATCAAAAATAATCGAGTCGAAACTATTCCAGCAAAGTCCGTAGTTCTGGCTACCGGCGGAGTGGGTAAGGTGTATCGCTACACCAGCAACCCTGATACCGCTACTGGGGATGGTATTGCGATGGCTTGGCGTGCTGGCTGCCGCATTGGCAATATGGAATTTATTCAGTTTCATCCAACTTGTCTTTATCACCCAAGTGACCGCACTTTCTTAATTACCGAGGCCATGCGTGGTGAGGGTGGTTTATTAAAGTTGCCTGATGGCACGCGCTTTATGCCAGAGCATGATGAGCGTAATGAATTGGCACCGCGTGATATTGTGGCTCGCGCGATTGACTTTGAGATGAAAAAGCACGGTTTGGATTACGTGCATTTAGATGCCACCCATTTGGGAGAAGCATTTATTCAAGAGCATTTCCCCATGATTTATGCGCGCTGCAAGAGTCTGGGTCTAGATATTACTAAGGAACCTATTCCCGTTGTCCCTGCTGCTCATTACACTTGTGGCGGGGTAGTAACTGATCTTAAAGGCCGCACTGATTTGCCAGGGCTCTATGCTGTAGGCGAGGCAACCTATACTGGCTTGCATGGCGCTAACCGCTTGGCGAGTAATTCATTATTAGAGTGCGTCGTGATTGGTAAAGCAGCTGCGGAAGATATATCGGCACAAAAGGCCCCAGTAATGCCCAATTTACCGCTGTGGGATGAGAGCCAGGTGGAGGATGCTGATGAGCAGGTGGTGATTGCACATAACTGGGATGAACTGCGCTCACTCATGTGGAATTATGTCGGTATCGTTCGGACTAACCGAAGATTAGAGCGCGCGCTGCACAGAATTAAGCTACTGCGTTATGAGGTGCAGGAGTACTATGCCAACTTTAAAGTTACCCGAGACCTTATTGAGTTGCGCAATTTACTTGAATGCGCTGAGTTAATTGTTAGATCAGCCCTCATGCGTCGAGAGAGCAGGGGATTGCACTACAGCCGTGACTATCCTGGTACTTGGGCAGTTTCGTATCCTACGATTTTGACCCCACAACCAGAGAGCAATACTCAAGAAACAAGCTCTTAATTTCCAATAAGGCTCGTCCATTGTTCAACGCAAAACTGACTTTCCTATTTGTTTTGCTAATTGGACTATTCTCTTGTTCCTCTGTGTCAAACAAGTCGAGTGGCACAACATTTCAATATGATGGCGGACAAGTCAAGCTACTGCAGCATGGCGACAGTTGCTTTATCTATATCGATGGAGAGATTAATCAAGGTCTAAATAAAGTATTTTCTAAGGCAAGAAATAATATAGCTCGGCAAAGCTGCAATGAAAAAATGGTCATGATTAAATCGCATGGTGGCGATTTAAAGGTTGCAATGGATATTGGTAAGCAAATTCGTTGGAGTAAATTCAATACGGATATGCATGGTTATTGTGAATCTGCCTGCGTTTTTATCTATGTAGGCGGTATACAGAGATACGTTCATTTAAATTCCCAAATTGTTGAAAATAGCCAGCTTGGCGTGCATCAACCCGCATCAGAATTACTATTTCGTCAGTGCATCCCCAAAACTCCTCAAAGCGGCCCTATTGTGCAAGAGATATCCCAATATCTTCATTTGATGCTATCTGATAATGCGGCCCATCAGCTTTCAGAATGGTTGTTTGCGACTTCATGTCAAAAAATTACTTATATAGATGCGGCATCGATGATTGCGGCGGGACTGGCCACAACTAAGGTCGATTTTCATTGAATGACTGGTGTAAGCTAGACGAATACTTTTAAAGAATATGGATGATGAGTAATTTCAAGGAAGATGTAGGCGAGCATCTCGGAGCTGTTTACCAGACCGTCATCGATGAGGTGAAGAGTTGGTTCAGTCTTCTCAAAGAAATTTGGCCTTTAGTGGCCTTATTGTTCATTGGATTGACCATCATGCTATGGTTGGCAAAGCCAGCCCCTCCTAAAAAAGTGTTGATGGCTTCCGGAGTTGGTGGGTCGTACAAGATATTGGGTGAGAAATACCAAGCCTATTTCAAAACTAAAGGTATCAATTTAGAGCTGGTTCCCACGCATGGCTCACAAGAGAACCTGCAGCATTTAATTGATCGCAAAGATCCAATTCAGGCTGCATTAGTGCAAGGAGGCATGATAGCGGTTGATAATCTTGCCGGTGTAGAGTCTCTCGGAAGCGTGGATTTTGAACCAGTTTGGGTTTTTTATCGCCATCAATTATTTGACGAAAAGACCCATATTTTGGATCGCGATATTAATAAGTTAAAAATTAATTTGGGTCCAAAGGGTAGTGGCACGCGCAAACAGGCTGAGAATATTCTCAAGCTCAATAGCCTACCTTTGGAGGCGCCCAATTTACTCTCGCTTTCAAATGCCGATGGTGTAGCAGCATTAGAGCGGGGCGAGATAGATGCGATTATTTTGGTTGATGGATTTGATTCGGTAAATGTTCAGCGTTTAATTAAAAATCCCAGTATTCACTTAGCAAGCTTTAATCGAGCCAATGCGTATGCTCGTCTTATGCCCTATTTTGAGGAATTGACGGTGCCGATGGGTGGCTTTGATTTAGGTAAAAATATTCCAGATCACCCAGTGCAACTGATCTCCACTACAACCAATTTATTGATTGATGACCGTTTGCACCCGGCAATACAGGCTCTTTTTCTAGAGGCTGCCAAGGAGATCAATGGCAAAAAGTCCTATTTTGCAAAAGCAGGGCAGTTTCCAACTTATATGAATACTGAAGCACCATTGAGCCCAGAGGCAAAGTACTTCTATCAAAAGGGAACACCCGCTCTCATGAAGTATTTACCTTTTTGGTTGGCTGAATTTTTGGAGCGAATGTTTGTCTTGTTGCTACCTTTTGCTGCATTTGCTTACCCGGTCATTAAATCGATACCAACCTATCGCACTAATTTGGCTAAGAAGCAAATTAATACAGTCTATAAAGAGTTGGATCAATTTGAAAAAGAAACCATGGATTCTTTTGATCAGAATAAGATCGGCCAGTATCTTGAGGTATTAAATGAAATGGAGCTGAAGGTGCTCAATTCAAAAGCATCTAAGTTGGCGACCGCAGAGTGCTATAGCCTAAGAAACAACATAGAATTTATTCGTAATGCGATTGAGAAGCAGCTTTTATATAAGGAAAATAAACAGAAGGGCTAGCTCAAATTACCCCAGAATTCTCATTGAGAAGTCGACGGCAATGACATCCTTGGTGAGTTTTCCTAGGGAAATTCGATCAACCCCAGTAGCTGCAATTACTCGCATTTGGTCTAAATCAATTCCTCCAGATGCTTCGAGTAGGGCGCGACCGGCATTTAATGCTACCGCCTGTTTCATTTGATCAGGCGTGAAGTTATCAATCAAAATGCTCGTAGCACCAGCAGCGAGCGCTTCTTCCAGTTCGGTAAAGTTTTCTACTTCAATCTGAATATCAACCCCAGAATTTAGCGCTTTTGCATTATGGAGTGCCGCAGTAATGCCACCGGCTGCTGCAATGTGATTTTCTTTAATCAAGATCCCATGCCAAAGAGCGAGACGTTGGTTTTGCCCGCCACCTACCCGGACTGCATATTTTTGTGCCTGGCGTAGGCCCGGAATGGTTTTGCGTGTATCTAAAACAGCGCAACCTCTAGGGTTGGGGCTAGCGCCAGCAATGGCATCAACATGCTGTCGTGTGATGCTCGCAGTCCAAGAGAGGGTTTGTAGGAAATTAATACAAGTGCGCTCAGCAGAGAGTAAGGCTTGTGAATCGGCAGATATATCGCAAACCTTTGAGTCAGCCAGCATCTGATCGCCCTCAATGTAATGCCATTGCACTGTTGCTGAAGGGTCCAGCTTCTTTAATGTGCCTTCGAACCAATCAACACCACAAAGGACTGCATTCTGCCGAACAATGAGTTGCGCTTGCACTGTTTTGTGGGGAACTAATTTGGCAGTCCAGTCGCAAATGCCGATGTCTTCCATAAGGGCATCAGTAATATTGCGCTGACGTGCTTGTTCTAAGGATTCATTATGGTCATACATGATTAAGCGGCGCCAATATTTTTAACAAAACCATGTTGAGCTTTTGCTAACAGGTCTGGATGATTCTTCGTAAAATCTAGCATGCGCTCAATGCATACCAGCGCCTTAGAGCCCACTTCTTCAGGAACAAAGATTTCACCAGAAGCATTTTCTAGGCAATCGAGAATACCTTGCAAGCCATTCATAGCCATCCAAGGGCAGTGTGCACAGCTTTTGCAGGTCGCGCTATTGCCAGCTGTAGGTGCCTCAATCAGTTTCTTGTTGGGGGCAAGTTGACGCATCCGATGCAAGATTCCCTTATCGGTAGCCACTATATATTCGGTGGCAGACCCCTCAACTACCGCTTTGATCATGGCTGATGTAGAGCCAACAACATCTGCCAAATCGACCACAGCTTGTGGTGACTCGGGGTGAACCAAAATCATGGCATGTGGATGAGCCGCTTTGAGAACTTCCAACTCTGCTGCTTTAAATTCATCATGCACAATGCAAGCCCCATTCCAGAGCAACATGTCCGCGCCTGTTTGTTCCTGAATATAACGCCCTAAGTGACGATCTGGAGCCCAAAGGATCTTTTTACCTTCAAGTTTGAGTTGATGAACGATTGCTAAGGCGCAGGAACTTGTGACCATCCAATCTGCTTGAGCTTTGACAGCGGCACTGGTATTGGCATACACAACCACCTGGCGATCGGGGTGCGCTGCTCTAAATGTAGCAAAGTCAGCAGCATCGCAACCTAGATCTAAAGAGCAGGTGGCATCTAGATCAGGCATGAAAACCCGTTTTTCTGGACTCAGGATTTTAGCTGTTTCACCCATAAACCGAACGCCTGCCACAACCAAGTTTTTGGCAGGATGGTTTTTGCCAAAACGAGCCATTTCTAAAGAATCTGCAACGAAACCCCCAGTTTCAAGCGCTAAGTCTTGAATATCGCCATCAACGTAGTAATGGGCAACTAAAACAGCATCCTTCTCTTTTAAGAGGGATTTAATCTTGGCAAGCACAGCAGTTTTTTGGGAGGAGTCTAAATGGGGTGGAACTTTGGCCCATGCTTGGGCAGTACAAGTCATTCCAGCGGAATCTTGCTGGGGATAGTCAAAAGAAATTGGGGTAGAAACTGTCATAAGGAATAAATCTTACTCCGAGTGCCAATTCTTGGTGAAATTTGCCCCAAAACAAGAAAGTAACCTTCTTAAATCTATCAGGTAATTTAGGGCAATTGAAGATAAATGAACGCGATTAAAACAGGGCAAAAGTGAGAATGTATTTCTTCTGGAGAACGCTAAAAAAAGAAAGAAATCAAACGCAAAACAAATAAACAATTAAGGCAATAGCAACTTACTTTGTACTAAAAAATGAACTCTCGCGCTAGTCAAAAAATATCTCAAATTCCTGTCATTTAATAACTTAAATTAACTGTAAAACTTCGAAGAAAATACCATTTATTTGTTCAAACAAATGACACTTAAAACATCACTTTTAAAATGACTTTCTTATCTAA